>OCAM01000690.1_pt1 | contig 27667 bp, 27 predicted proteins | sample 1538281 | NCBI WGS metagenome assembly OCAM01 (sample SAMEA2580273, study PRJEB22360) | human gut metagenome | biome: human gut; feature: human-associated habitat; material: faeces | place: Denmark | collected 2008/2010 | reverse complement strand
GCAAAGCTACAACCAAACCTCAAAGTGTAAAAGGTGCATTTCTTCGAATGCTTACGAAAGATTATATAAGTAGTAATACACTTAATCGAATTATTATTAAGGTAATAAAAATGAGTAGCATAAAATTCTCATATGCTACTCATTTTTTATTATTTCATAAAGACAAAATAAACAGCCAATATTAAGCAAACAAATGCAGCTAAATGATTCCACTGTAAACTTTCACCTTTAAAAAAGACTGTAGTAAATAAAGTAAACACAATTAAAGTTATCACTTCTTGAATAACCTTAAGTTCCATCAATGTAAATGGACCACCATTATCAACAAAGCCAATTCTATTAGCTGGTATTTGACAAGAGTACTCAAAGAAAGCAATCATCCAACTAAATGCAATAACACCAATGAGAGGTAAAGAAGCAAACCAAGCAAACTCTTGTTTTAGCTTTAAATGTCCATACCAAGCGACTGTCATAAAAATATTAGAAACTATTAACAGTCCAATTGTCATTAATCCTTTCATACAATACAATATTGATTATCAATTATTTATACAAATCATATTTGAATTGGGTAATTTCATTTTATTATACCTCAAAAAAGCTATTGCCCAATTAAAAACTATAACACCTATTAATGAAAGAGTTGCGAACCAATAATATTCTTATTCTTGTTTCATTTTTAAATGACTCTACCAAGTAAAGGTCATGAAAACATTTGATACAATAAGTAAGAAAATCATGCAAAAAGCTTTCATTTATAATTTATTTTATATTTGTTAATGCTTTAACTAATGCCCTAATACACATAGAATAAGGTTTATCGTTTTCCATTTCCTTTTTAATATTATCCTCTATTATTTTTTTCAACAAAGGATTAGTTTCATTTACATACTTATCTAGCAAAGGACGAATATTATCTAATGCATGTTTACGACTTTCTATTAACTCAGGTCTATTTAAATCCAATAAATATTCTGTTAGTTCAGCTCTTTTATTATTAGGTTTATGATAAATTAGTGTGCCTAGTGAAATAAAAAAGTCATCTGGATTTTCAATATAAGGATTAACAATAGCACAGGTTTCATCAAAAGAATCATTTTTCTTGATATTACACCAAGGACATGCCAATCCTAGATTATTCCATACAAATGTCATTTCTGGATATATAGCTTTGGGACGATAATGCTCAATATGTTCAGGGGAAACTGCTGAAATATAACTTTCGCAATACATACACTTCCCATGAGTTTCTTTAACCAAAGCATTTTTAATATCAGGATGATTATATTTATTTTTAATATAGTCAGGAACTTTTTTGCCAGATTTCACGTAACTCATCAAATCATCTGTCCATTGTTGAGCATTTTGAATTAAAATATCAGGTTCCTGAGATTTAATTAGCTTTATCATTATCTAAAATACTATTTAATGCCAAAGGCATTACACTTTCTAATCCTAATTTTTGTAATTCATTTCTCATCGCATCTACAGAATCGCTTGTTAATTCTATAGTCTTATATCTTGCAACAATATCAATTAAAGCATTTTCTGCCCAAATAGGCATAGTAAAAGGAACACCCAATACTTCATTCAATATATCTGTCGCAGTTCGTGCTTTATGAATTAAATCCAACCTTTCACTAAAAACTCTATTTTCATCATTATACCTAAAAGCATATACGTTAGAATCCTTAACAGAAGATACAACTAATGGACTATGAGTAGATATTATAAATTGTACATTTGGAAAAGCCGCTAATAAATCTGGTAAAACAGAACGCTGCATTGTTGCATGTAAATGGTTCTCGACCTCATCAATAAGAACCACAATCTCATCAGATGAATTTGCCAGGTTATAAATTTGCCAGCCCAAATCAATTAGCGCAGCAATTCCTCCTGAAACAGCATCTAACAAGAAATCACCAGATTTTGTAACAAGAACAACTTCATAATTCCTAATAGATATTTTCTCAAAGCCAATTGTTTTAGGCATTAATATTCTCAGCACATTTTCAAATCCTCTAAACCAATTAATTAATTCCTTATCTGGTTCAATGAAAGAATTTCCCTCACCTCCTATTGCCCAGCTCAATAAAGTGGCTTTTATATGATAATTTACAGATTTTTCTCTATAAGTTCCTCCTGTGGACAAAACCTCATTCATAACATCCTGCTGAATAATTGAATAAGCCTCTTGTCTACTCCTTTTTTGTGTTGAAACAGAGGGTATATTCTGGTACTTAAAAACACTCCTATGAGATAATATATTTAACCCAGTAAATGATTTGCGATTACGAATATCAATATAGTACATTACAGAGTTTGCTTTTGGAACAATTAAATCAGCAAAAGAATTATCTGAATAACCTATTCTTCCAATAATATTGTTATCATCCTCCTTTTTAGTCCATCTATATAAATTAGCAATATAATTAAATGTGCCATTATCTTCATCTTTTGCAGGAGTAGCCAACTCAGAAAACTCCCATCCAAAATGTTTTGCTAACAAATGTAGCAAAGTCGTTTTTCCTGAACCATTAGCTCCTGTAAGAATGGTTAGTCTTTCATGGAATACTATATCAATATTTTGAAATTGTTTCCAATCATTTATTCGTAATGTTCTAAATTTCATATTATATAAATTAATAATGGCATCAAATACTTTGATTACATATATAATAATGTTTTCAAAGGAAAAGCAAGATATAAAGTTTCTTTATGAGAAAATCCAAATATAATTATATATTTTTTAACAAAGGCTAGTTGGGTAATTTCATTTTGTTATACTCAAAAAAAGCAATGGCCCAACTGAACGCAATCACCCCAATCAGCGGCAGTGAAGCAAACCAGCTGAACTCTTCACGCATCTTCAAGTGGCCATACCAGGCAAACGTCATGAAGATGTTCGAGAAAATCAGTAAAACAATCGAATAAATACCTTGTGATAGCATATCTTTTTCCTTATTTAAAAATCGGCTGCAAAGATACGTTTTTTAAATGAAAAAGACATGCTATCCTTGCGTCTTTACTCATTCAGTACGAAGGAATTTCCACACCAGTGCACTGAAAGCCGCTCCCACGAAAGGTGCCACGATAAATAGCCAAAGTTGTTCGATGGCTTGCCCGCCTTCCATCAGAGCCGGTCCGATGCTTCGTGCCGGGTTCACGGATGTGCCCGTAGTCGGGATACACACAATGTGAATCAGTATCAGTGTAAGTCCGATGGCCAGTTCGGCCAGGAACGCCTGCCCCATAGCATCAGATGCAAAGCTGTTGGAGCCTGTAGCCGTCAGTCCTCCATGTGCACCGGTCGATACCAGCAGCGTGAGAATCAGCGAACCGATAATGGCGCCCACAACCTGAAACAGCATGTACATCAACGCCCGTTTCGTTTTCATGCCTCCCGACAGCCATACACCCAGTGTAATGGCCGGATTGATGTGGCAGCCGGAAATGTTTCCTATGGTATATGCCATGGCGATGACAGAAAGACCGAATGCCATGGCCACTCCTCCTGCAAATACGGCGCTACCGCAGCCTAGCAGTACAAGAACCATAGTTCCGATTAGTTCAACTACATACTTTTTCATAGGCATTACATTTAAAATTCACGATGCCCTAATTTAGTATTTTTGCTGGAGAAAAGCAAGATTGCTAATGATTTATTAACTTAAAAATCAGACAGAAAGGAGTGTGCTGGAAAACTCAAGTACGTTTCAGGGAAAACGCAAGGCCGTTTGAGTCCAAACGCACTTGCGTTTGAAGTAAAACTCTTTGACGTTTTGAAAAAAACGCAAAGGCGTTTTTTTAGGCCTTCGGTTCGTAGGTGAAATACACCAGGTAACTTCCTTTCGCTGTAATGTGGAAACTGCAGTGTTCCACTTCATTAAGCGTACCTTGCCATAAAGAGTGAAAATCATAGATAGGATATTTTAATCCTTCGCTTCGAAGTTGTATTGCCCCAAAATTAAAGACAGATACCTGCTGCCTGGGGAATCCGGCAAATACTTTATCACCTGTGGCAGGAATGAAGAAACCATAGTCGGTCAGCATCACCACTTCCGCCCCCATCTGCTGATATTCCATAAGCAGACTGATATTTCCCAGTGTATGTTCCTCCCGTTTACCCGTAGCCCCTATGAGGACAATTCGCTTTATCCCTTGCGATAGCAGAAACATCACCGCCTTGGTCTGGTCGTTGGTCTCTTGGTCCGGAATACGATGAATCCGGTCGTGAAAACGAATCCGGTTCTCCTCCGAAAGTGAATCACCGTCGCCCACAATCAAGTCGGGTACACGTCCGCTGTCGGCCAGCGCATTCGTCGCCCCGTCGCAACACACCACACAAGGTGCCTGATCGAGCACAGCCAATGGGAACGGATGTGAAGGGAAGTCTCCGTTTCCTACTATCACCGCTTCAGGAACAAACGGCAAAGTCAGTCGTTCATTTTCATTCTTTATGTCATTCATTGTTTCTACTCTTTATTAGTTTGGTCACATGCCTGTTCCGTCATCAGGTTCAGCCACTTTCTCCATCCGAAAAAGGCCACTACCGCATAAAGCCCGTACAGTGCCGAAGTGAAATACAGCCCCTTGTAGATGTACAGTCCGCAGCACACCCAGTCCACAATCATCCAGGCTCCCCACTGCTCCACATATTTGCGGGCCAGCATCCACATGGCTATGATGCTCAGTGCCGTAGTGAAACTGTCCGTCCAGGGCACACTGCTGTCTGTCCATGTAATCAATATCCAGGCGATAACCACCCAGCACAGAATAAACACGGCTGTCAAGGGGAAATATACCTTGCGCGGCATGCGTGTAATGGGCGTTTCTTCTTCAGCCTGCTGTATGTTCTTCTTTTTCCTTCCTCTGCTCCAGGCTATCCAGCCATACACCGAAGCCAGCAGGTAATACACGTTGATTCCAAAATCGGCATACAGTCCGGCCTGATAATACACCACCAGATAGACGGCAGGCATCACAATACAGGCAAGCCACAGGTAAATGCTGGCACGGTACTCCAGCCATAAATAGACTAACCCTACGAGGGTTCCAAACACTTCCAGGTAATTCATGGTGCAAAGATAGTATAAGCCGAGTGCAGCGGCAAATAGAAAGAATTGTTTTCTGATTTTGACTATGCGAAGACGCAACCTAGCCAACGATAGTAGAAAGCGAGTAAATGGTTGTTTAGAAGAGGTTTTTTCTTTTGCAGAATAATATTTTTGTATCTTTGAAATTGATTGAACATTTTTGTTCAGTGGATTGAACATTTTGTGGAATAAGATTGAACATTGGGAAAAATAAAATATTCAATCTTATTTGATAGTTGTTCTACAAGTAATGTGACAGGTGTATCCGTAAAAAAGGAAATCAACCATGAATGAGCAGCCTAACAATGGAAATATAATTCTCTATCAGACAGAGGATGGCAAATCAAGAATAGAAGTAACGCTATGCAATGATACAGTGTGGCTTACTGCCGACCAGATGGCAGAATTGTTTCAGAGAAACAAATCGACTATTTCAAGACATATAAAGAATGTATTCGAGGATGGAGAATTGAATCCGGATTCAGTTGTTGCATTTTTTGCAACAACTGCCGCTGACAATAAAAAATATCAGGTGGCATATTATAACCTTGACATGATAATCAGTGTAGGTTATCGTGTCAAGTCGCATCGTGGTGTACAGTTCAGAATTTGGGCTACACAAGTTCTGCGTGAATATCTAGTAAAAGGATTTGTCATGAACGATGATTTGCTGAAAAGAGCTGGCGGAGGAAACTATTTCGACGAGCTGCTCAGCCGTATCCGTGACATCCGTTCTTCGGAAAAGGTTTTCTATCGCAAAATACTTGAAATATACGCCTTAAGCATTGATTATGACCCGCGCACTGAAGCTACCATGCAGTTCTTCAAAACCGTACAAAACAAGATGCATTTCTCTGTACATGGTCATACCGCTGCCGAAATTATATACGAGCGTGCTAACGCTGAAAAAGATTTTATGGGATTGACTTCCTGGACGGGAGCATTGCCTAAACGTACGGATGCAGAAATAGCGAAGAACTATCTTTCTTCTGATGAGCTGGATACACTCAACCGAATCGTCAGTCTGTATTTGGATTTTGCCGAACTTCAGGCTAAATCGCATAAGCCAATGTACATGAAGGACTGGATTCAAAAACTGGACGATTTTCTAAAGCTTTCTGGAAAAGAGCTGTTAAGCCATGCTGGAAAAATTTCTGCTGAGTTGACAAAGCAGAAAGCAGATACGGAATACGATAAGTTCAAGGAAAGAACTACTTATAGTCTTTCGCCTGTAGAGATTCATTTCTTAGAGAATTTTGAAAAGGAACAGAAAAAGCTGAAAAACAGATAGGTTATCATTTCGTAAATGGCAGTTTCTATAAGTGAATATTATGCAATACCTGAAAACACTTTCCACAATTCGGGTATAAACATCTGTAAATGGTATACATTCTCCCCATATTAATCGGTTAACTTTGCCATTGAAAAAGAAGACAAACCAATAACTCATACCATTATGAAAATACAAATGGTCCTTGCGCTTGCCGCATGGGTAATAAACAGTACAACTATTATGGCACAGGAAACGATTAAACAGACAGCTGGACGCGATCAGCTGGGAGATTTTGCTCCTAAATTCGCGGAACTTAATGATGATGTACTTTTCGGTGAGGTGTGGAGCCGTACCGACAAACTCGGTCTGCGCGACCGGAGTCTGGTCACCATCACTTCACTTATCAGTCAGGGGATTACCGACAGCTCGCTGACTTATCACTTGCAGACAGCCAAGCAGAACGGCATCACCCGTACGGAAATCTCGGAAATCATTACGCACATTGCCTTTTATGCCGGATGGCCGAAAGCATGGGCCGCTTTCCGTCAGGCCAAGGAAGTGTGGGCGGAAGATATAACCGGAGAAGAGGCAAAGGCAGCTTTCCAGCGCGAAATGATTTTCCCAATCGGAGAACCGAATACCACATTTGCACAATACTTTATCGGTCAGAGTTACCTGGCTCCGGTTTCGAAGGAACAGGTGCCGGTATTCAATGTGACCTTTGAACCGGGATGCCGCAACAACTGGCATATTCACCGGGCGACTAAAGGCGGCGGGCAGATGCTTATCGGAGTGGCTGGCCGTGGCTGGTATCAGGAAGAAGGAAAACCTGCCGTACAGATTCTGCCGGGCACGGTGATTCATATTCCTGCCGGCGTGAAGCACTGGCACGGGGCAGCAGCCGACAGCTGGTTTGCACACCTGGCATTCGAAGTGGAAGGAGAAAACACTTCGAACGAATGGCTGGAACCTGTCTCAGACGAAGAATATAGTAAACTGCAATAATCTATCCAGCGTCATCGGCTTCTCGCTTTTGTCGGGAGCCGATGACCTTTCACTCTTCCCTTTTCTGTCACCTACATTTCTATTTATGAAGAGAATCTTGTTATTCCCGCTTCTGCTTTTTGCTGGCATGACTCTGTTTGCCTGCAATCCTTCGGACGATACCCCGTCTGCACCTGAAACGAACACCCCCGGACAGTCGGGAAATGACCGGCAGACAACCACATCTCCCGGCGACCTGATTCTGTATCAGGGCAACTCGTTTGTTATTTATTACGATACGAATTCATGGAACTTTACCCGCTTGGGAAAGGTGGATGGCGTGTCCAGCCGCAATGAGATGCTGGATTTGCTGGGTGGCAAAGGAGAAGTTACCGTAACCCTCTCGTTAGCAGAATAAAAAACCTGATAAAAAGAATTAGAATAAGGTTTTGCTCAGGGGCAATTATATTGGCTCTGAGCAATTTGTTTTTTAATAGGATTTTTTACTTTTGCATCCTTTTACGTGCATACATTTAATTGACGACTTGAATGAAAAAACGAACGATACCTGTTTTGCTGCTCGGCCTGGCTTGCCATGCAGGAATGGCCCAGAAGCCACAACGAGATACACTTTCATTGACAAGCAAGATTCACCAGATAGACGAGGTGGTAGTGACCGGAGCACGCCATGAAACGGATGTGCGGCATCTTTCACAGACCGTGTCGGTCGTAGGGCGCGCCCAGATAGAAAGTGCCTTGCAACCGTCTTTGCTGCCCGTGCTTACTGAACAGGTGCCCGGACTCTTTGTCACTTCGCGAGGCATCATGGGCTACGGTGTGTCAACCGGAGCGGCGGGCGGCATTTCTCTGCGCGGACTGAGTGGAGGTACGGCTCGGTTGATGGTCATGATTGACGGTCATCCGCAATATGCAGGGATTTTCGGTCATCGATAGCCGATGCCTACCAGTCGTTTCTAGCTGAGCGCGTAGAGGTGTTGAGAGGGCCTGCCTCGGTACTTTACGGTTCGAATGCTATGGGAGGCGTGATCAATATTGTGACACGGAAGATGCAGGAAGACGGGGTCGATACACATCTTCATGCGGGCTATGGTTCGTATAACACGCTGGAAACGGAACTCACCAACCGTGTCCGCAAGGGACGGTTCTCGAGTGTGGTATCGGGCTCCTACAATCGGACCGACGGGCATCGGACCGATATGGGATTTGAACAATACGGCGGATATGCCAAGTTGGGATATGAAGTGGCTGAACACTGGAACCTGCATGGAGATGTAAACGTGACACATTTCAATGCCTCCTATCCCGGTCCGATAACTGCCCCGTTACTCGACGGCGACCAGCGCATTACGCGCGGAGTCACTTCTTTTGCCATGGAGAACCGCTACGAAAAGACTTCCGGCGCATGGAGTTTTTTCTATAACTGGGGGAACCACTGGATTAACGACGGATACACTCCTTCTGCCGGAGAGGGTCCGCAAGATGCCCGCTTCAACTCCCGCGACCACATGATGGGTGTTTCGCTCTATCAAAGTTCCCGATTCTTCAAGGGAAACCGCATTACCTTTGGTTTTGACTGGTTCCGCTACGGAGGGCATGCGTGGAATGAATATGTGAGTGGAGAAAATGCGGGTACGTCTGCCGACCTGGTGGATAAACAGGAAGATGAACTGGCCGGATACGTGGACTTGCGTCAGGACATCCGTTCGTGGCTGACGTTCAATGCCGGACTTCGGGTAGACCATCATTCGCGTGTGGGAACGGAATGTGTGCCGCAGGTCGGTCTGGCTTTTCATCTGCCACAAGCTATGGAACTGAAGGCATCGGCTTCAAAAGGTTTCCGCTACCCTATCCTTCGGGAAATGTACATGTTCCCGCCACAAAACCCTGACCTGCAACCGGAATCTATGTGGAACTATGAACTAGCCTTCTCACAGCGACTGATGAATGGCAGGCTGCAGTATGGCGTCAATCTGTTCTTTATTGACGGAAAGAACCTTATCCAGACGTTGCCGAATCCTAACGGAAGTGGTATGCTGAACCAGAACTCCGGAGAGATAGAAAATGCGGGTGTAGAAGTACAGGCTGCCTACCGTATCGACCGCCACTGGTCGGTAGACGGAAATTACAGCTATCTTCACATGAAGAACCCGGTCATCGCCGCTCCGGAACATAAACTTTATGCCGGAACCAGTTTCTCGCGAGGGCGGTGGAACGTATCTACGGGGCTGCAATACATTGCCGGACTTTATACGCAGACAGACCCCGTGGTGACCGAAGATTTCGTGCTTTGGAACCTGCGTGCTACCTTCCGTGTGAACCGCTGGCTGGACATCTGGGCATGTGGTGAAAACCTGTTGGCACAGAAATATGAAATCAATGCCGGGTATCCCATGCCGCGTGCCACTGTGATGGCTGGAATCAATCTCAATTTTTAGGATAAGTTTGTGAAATTCATAAGTTCTGCCTATTTTTGCTCTCATTATGAAAAAGACAATCACTTCTCTCCTACTGGTGTGGGCGATAGGCTCATGCGGTACATCTTTCCTTCAGGCACAGACCGCCGTAGAAAAAGGTCTGAAGAGTATCAACCGTACTTCTGCCGAGGCCATTGTAGGCTTTTTGGCCGATGACGCGCTGCAAGGACGTGAAGCCGGCATGATTGGCTCGCGCGTGGCAGCCCGCTACCTGGTTTCCTGTCTTCAGGAAGCCGGCATTGCTCCTCTGTATGATGATTCGTATTACCAGCCTTTCGAAGCCTGTGCCAAGGAACGGCAGCAGAAAGGCCGTTGGCAGGTACATCCTGATTCCATTGCCCAGCTGAAACAGGGTACGCACCGTTCGCTCCGCATGGCCAATGTATTAGGCATGATTCCAGGAGAACGGACCAATGAGTACGTGGTGGTAGGCGCGCATTTCGACCACTTGGGAATTGATGAAACACTGGCAGGTGACAAGATCTACAACGGAGCCGATGACAATGCGTCGGGTGTATCGGCCGTGATGCAGATTGCCCGTGCTTTTCAGGCCAGTGGCAAAAAGCCCTTGCGCAACGTCATCATCGCATTCTGGGATGGAGAAGAGAAAGGACTTTTAGGCTCTAAGTATTTCATGCAGCACTGCGATTTTATAAAGGATATCAAAGGTTATTTGAATTTCGATATGATTGGCCGGAACAATCGGCCGGAACAACCCGAACACGTGGTGTATTTCTATACGGAAGCACTTCCGGCACTGGGCCAGTGGCTCAAGGATGACATTGCCCGTTACGGGTTGAAACTGCAACCGGATTACCGCCCGTGGGACCGTCCGGTGGGAGGAAGCGACAATGCTTCGTTTGCCGTACACGACATTCCCATCATCTGGTATCACACTGACGGACATCCGGATTACCACCAGCCTTCTGACCATGCCGACAAGCTGAACTGGGAGAAGGTGGTGGAAATCACCAAGGCTTCTTTCCTTAACGCCTGGAACTTGGCTAACGAGAAATCGTATTAAGCCGTCAACAGATACCGAACAGTTTCATGTCCGCTTCGGGGGTAGTAATGCCTCCGATGCCGAACTGTTCTACCAGTACTTTGGCTACGTTTGGTGAGAGGAAGGCTGGTAAGGTAGGTCCTAGGTGAATATGTTTCACGCCCAGGCTCAACAGGGCCAGCAGGACGATGACCGCCTTCTGTTCGTACCAGGCAATGTTGTACACAATGGGAAGTTCGTTGATGTCGTTCAACTGGAAGACTTCCTTCAGCTTTAAGGCAATTACGGCCAATGAGTAACTGTCGTTACATTGTCCGGCATCAAGCACACGGGGAATTCCTTGAATATCGCCTAACGGAAGCTTGTTGTAACGGTACTTCGCGCAACCAGCCGTAAGGATAACCGTATCTTTCGGAAGTGCCTGAGCAAAGTCGGCATAGTAGTCGCGGCTCTTCATGCGTCCGTCGCATCCGGCCATGACCACAAACTTGCGGATGGCACCGCTCTTCACGGCTTCTACCACCTTGTCAGCCAGTTGCATCACCTGATTATGGGCAAATCCGCCGATAATCTCTCCCCGCTCCAGCTCTACAGGCGGCTGGCATTGTTTGGCCAGTGCGATGACCTCTGAAAAATCCTTGTGGCCGTCGGCATCCGTGGCAATATGCTTGCATCCGGGATACCCCGTTGAATTAGCCGTAAACATCCGTTCCTTATAAGTCGCATTTTCCAGTGGCGGTACGATACAGTTGGTGGTGAACACAATCGGGCCGTTGAATGCCGTAAACTCTTCACGCTGCTTCCACCAGGCATTTCCATAGTTTCCTACAAAATGCTTGTATTTCTTGAAGGCCGGATAATAGTGCCCCGGGAGCATTTCGCTATGCGTGTATATATCTACTCCCGTACCTTCAGTCTGGCGCAAAAGCTCTTCCAGGTCGTGCAAGTCGTGTCCGCTGATCAGGATACCTGGATTCTTCCCTACTCCGATGTTTACCTTCGTCAGTTCCGGATGTCCGTAGCGAGTGGTGTTGGCACGGTCCAGCAAAGCCATTACCTGCACTCCGTGCTGTCCGGCCTCGAGTACCAGAGCCACCAGTTCATCCGCTCCCATTGTTTGTGTGGTGATACGCGCCAAAGCCGATTGCATAAAGGCATGAATGGCCTCGTCGGCAAATCCCAGACGCATGGCATGTTCATGGTAAGCTGCCATTCCCTTCAGTCCGTACATCAGCAGTTCTTTCAACGAGCGAAGGTCCTCGTTCCGTTCTCTCAACACTCCTACGGAAGCTGACTTGGACAGGTATTCTTCCTCTTTACCGTTCCATGTCAGTTCATCCGCTTCCGGTAGGACGATACCTGCTTCCACGGCACATGCCTTCAAACGATCGCGCAGTTCCAGTCCCTTTCTCACACGAGCCAGGATACTTTCATCGTCAAAATTGGCATTGGTAATTGTAGAGAAAAGTGCGTCGGTGACAAACTCATTCGTACCGGCTTCCACTTCGTATTCCTTCGTGCGCAAGGCATCGGCAGCCACCGATACGCCGCGCACCACAAAGAGCAACAAATCCATGTAGCGTGCGGTGGTATCTTTCTTTCCACACACTCCTCGCAACACACATCCAGTGCCTTTAGCCGCTTCCTGACACTGGTAACAAAACATATTTCCTTCCATATTCTTTCTTGGGTTATTATTGATTTTTCATTAAGTTTGCGCAAAGATGAGGAATCCTGCACGGAATTTCTGTCACCTATGTGACACGTAACCCAAAGAAAAGTTAAAAGAAAGATGCATACCGAAATTTTGAGCCGAATGAGCCTGTTTGAAGGCTGTGACCCGGAGGCACTTTATCAGTTACTCCGTGAAGCCCCGAACAGTCTGCGCACATATAAGGAAGGAGAATTCATTGCCCGTCAGGGTGACGTGTGCCGCTCCTTGTTTATTCTGATAAAGGGACATGTGAGGACACAAATGGAGAATGCCGAGGGCAAGCAACTTACCATCGACTGGATTAAGGCACCCGACATTCTGGCACCGGCTTTTATCTATGCCTCAGAGAATCGCTTTCCGGTAAATGTGGAAGCCACAGAACTTTGTGAGGTACTTGTAATGGACCGGATACGTTTTGAGGAGTTCATGCATGCCCAGCCGGCTGTAATGCGGAATTTCATTGCCACGATATCCGACCGGAGTTTGTTCCTGAGTCGAAAATTGAACGAGTTTGCCTTGCAAAGCTTGAAATCACGCCTGCTGAACTACCTGAAAATGCACGGTGGCATCCACAACCAGCAGGAAGTAGCCTTTATCTTAGGAGTGGCACGTCCGTCACTGGCTCGTGCTTTGTCTGAACTGATTGCCGAAGGAAAAGTCACCATGTCCGGCAAACAGGTGATTCTTCATTCTGCCGACTGACATTTATTTGAGTGAGCCGTCTTCTTCTATTTCTACCGGAAGCATATCGTGCTGGATGTTGTTCATACTTCCCCATAAACTATAGCGAGCCTCCGGATTCATGGCTTCCAGACGTGCCAACACCTCTTTCATATCCGAACGGTGAGAATCTTTCTCGTACGGGCAGTTCTTCACCTGCTTGCGGAAATCACGGAGAGCGGCCATCTCTTTCAGGTCGGCTTCGTGTACCAGACACATGGGGCGGATAATGGTCATGTCGAACTTGCGCATCACCAGGCGCGGCGGCATGGTGCTGAATGCTCCCTGAAAGGTCATATTCATCAGCAGGGTTTCCAGTATGTCGTCCATGTGATGTCCCAAGGCGATTTTGTTGCATCCCTGCTCTTTGGCCACGGTGAAAAGGGCCTTGCGGCGATTCCATGAGCAGAGGAAGCACGGCGACTTTCGCGTATCGGTCGACGGATCGAACTCCGTTTCATAACACACGTAGGGCACTCCCAAACTTTCGGCATATTCGCGCAAGTAAGTCTGGTCGGATTCATAAGCAATGTTCTTCATCACCACGTGCGCCGCCACCACCGAAAACTTCGGCTTGTAGATGCGCGAACGTCGGGCCAGCAACTCCAGCAAGGCCAGCGAATCCTTTCCTCCCGAAAGCCCCACCAGAATGCGGTCGCCCTCCTCTATCAGCTTGTAATTCATCACTCCTTTCATAAACCGCTGGTTGATGCGGCGCATCAGGCGGTCTTCTTCCGTCATTTTTCCCATATCGTATGTTGTTAAAACGGCGACGAATTTACGAAAAAACGCCCGAACCACAGGTTCTCGTTACAGATTTTTATCAAGTCAGTCGGAGCGTACGCTTTGACAATAGCGCATTATTTACTACATTCGCAAAAATAAACACACAAAAGTTCTGCCTGAATGAAAAATAGCAGAACAGAAAATGGCATAATTCCAAGAATATTCCTACATTTGAGAAACTTTTAGACACAGAAACGATGAAAAAAAGATATTTGCTTCCTCTGCTGGCTCTTTGTTGCGCAGGAGGAACTTCTGCCCAAAGCTTAAGCCAGGCACAGAAATGGTTCAACAATAAAGAATTCGATAAGGCCAAACCCGTGTTCAAGCGCCTGGTGAAACAGTCTCCTTCGAATGCCAATTACAATTTCTGGTACGGCGCCTGCTGTTACGAGACAGGCGAACTGCAGGAATCACTTCCTTATCTGGAAAAGAGTGCCGAACGCAAGGTAATCAACGGTTATCTTTATCTGAGCAAGGCGTATGCCGACCTCTACCGTTTCGACGAAGCCATTGAGAATCTGGATGAACATATCTATTGGCTGGAAAGAAAAAATCGTGACGCTTCTGAAGTGGAAGGCTTGATGAATCGCTACCGCATGGGAGCTCGTATGATAAGAGGCGTAGAGAATGTGGCCGTAATTGATAGTTTTGTAGTCGATAAAGCGAATTTTCTTGAAGCTTATAAAATCCACGAAGAATCTGGAAAAATCGGTTTGACAGGAGAAAGCGACTGCACGGAATTTACGAACGGGATGAAGGACAAGAAGATACTTTCCCACCGTTTGCCGGGAACCAACCAGAAGGTGCTGTACTCCAGCGCTACATTAGGCGGAGACTGGAGTGTGCCGGAGAAAGTCAAAGGACTGGAAGAGGTGGGTACCGACCTGAACTATCCGTTCATGAATTCCGATGGCATTACCTTGTATTTTGCAGCCAAGGGCGAAGCCAGTTTAGGCGGATACGATATTTTCATTACCCGCTATGACGCAGAGGATGGAAGCTACCTGAAGCCCGACAACATGGGATTACCGTTTAACTCTCCTTTCAATGATTACATGTATGCCATCGACGATTTCAACGACTTGGGCTGGTTTGCTTCCGACCGCTATCAGCCGGAAGGAAAAGTCTGTGTGTACGTGTTTGCCCCCAACAATTCCAAGCGGGTGTACGACTATGACACCACCGACCCTGCGCTGCTGACCAACGTAGCTATGCTGAACGGTATCCGTCACACCTGGAACGATGCCGACAAGGTACGCATCGCCAAACAGCAGCTGGCACAAGTGATGTATGGAGGCAATGAAACCCAGAAGAAAGGTGACTTCCGTTTCGTGGTGGACGATAACGCTATTTATCACACACTTAGTGATTTCCGATCGGCTGATGCACGAAAGAAATATCAGTTGCTCCAGCAGAAGGAAAAGGATTTGGATACGATGATTGATGCACTTGACAGAGTACGGGCCAAGTACGCTTCTGGTAATCAGAGTACAAAAAGTCAGCTGACTCCCGGCATACTAGATCAGGAAAAACGGGTAAAGGAATTGCGCGAGGAGATAGCTCGTCTGACCCTCGACATCCGGAACACGGAAATCCGCAAACTCAAAAATCCTTAATATTCACATAACCATGGAAACACTGATTATCATTGCACTCATCGTAGGCGGATTGATACTTTTTGCCATAGAGGTCTTCCTGATTCCCGGCATCAGCATAGCGGGAATCGGGTCGGCGGTATGCATCCTGTATGCCATCTATTCCGCCTTTACATCACTCGGTTCGGAGGCAGGATTCATTACCTTAGGAGTTTCCCTGCTGGGTATCATCGGCGTAACGTGGTGGTTCATGCGCTCTAAGACCGTAGACCGCCTGTCGCTGAAGAAAACGCTCGACTACCGCCCCTCACCTTTTGAAGGAATGGACCTGAAACCCGGTGACAAAGGCATGAGCGTCACCCGCCTGACCCTGATAGGTAATGCCGACTTCAACGGACACATCATCGAGGTGCAATCGGCCGACGGATTCATCGACGAAAAAACACCGGTAGAAATTGTCCGCATCAACGAAACCACTGTTTACGTGAAGCAGGCATAATCCCTCTCTCCCTTTTTGTATTCACTTTTAAATCTAAGTTATATGATTAATCCCGCTTATCTTCCGTTTATACTGGCCGGAGGTGCCATTATCTTCCTGGTCATATTCTTTCACTATGTACCTTTCTTTCTTTGGCTTTCGGCCAAGGTGTCAGGAGTAAAGATTTCGCTTATCCAGCTGTTCCTGATGCGTATCCGTAACGTACCGCCTTACGTCATCGTGCCTGCCATGATTGAAGCCCACAAGGCCGGACTGAGCACCATTACGCGCGACGAGTTGGAAGCTCACTACATGGCCGGCGGACACGTGGAAAAGGTGGTACATGCACTGGTATCGGCATCAAAAGCCAATATCGACCTGTCTTTCCAGATGGCCACCGGAATCGACCTGGCCGGACGTGACGTGTTCGAAGCCGTACAGATGTCGGTCAACCCGAAAGTCATTGACACACCTCCTGTAACCGCTGTAGCCAAAGACGGTATCCAGTTGATAGCCAAAGCCCGTGTAACCGTACGCGCCAATATCCGCCAATTAGTGGGTGGTGCCGGTGAAGACACCGTACTGGCTCGTGTAGGCGAAGGCATCGTCTCCTCCATCGGTTCTTCCGAAAACCACAAATCAGTACTCGAGAATCCCGACTCCATCTCCAAACTTGTGTTGCGTAAGGGACTGGATGCCGGTACTGCCTTCGAAATCCTTTCCATTGATATTGCCGACATTGATATAGGTCGTAACATCGGAGCTTCCTTGCAGATAGACCAAGCCAACGCCGACAAGAACATCGCTCAGGCAAAGGCTGAGGAACGTCGTGCTATGGCTGTTGCCCTGGAGCAGGAAATGAAAGCCAAAGCCGAAGAAGCACGTGCTAACGTAATTCAAGCCGAAGCAGAAGTGCCTAAAGCCATGGCAGAAGCCTTCCGCAGCGGCAACCTCGGTATCATGGACTACTACCGGATGAAGAACATTCAGGCCGACACCGACATGCGAAGCAGCATTGCCCGCCCTGATTCACACCCGGCCGGACATGAACCCATCGGCAAATAAAAAGACAGAAACAAAACACTTAACTTGCTAACTAAAAACAAATGCGTATGAAAAAGTATTTTCCTCCTTCAGAACTGATCATCAATGAAGATGGTTCGGTGTTCCACCTCCACGTGAAACCGGAACACCTGGCAGATAAAGTCATCCTGGTAGGCGACCCCGGACGTGTAGCTCTCGTAGCCTCTCATTTCGACACCAAAGAATGCGAAGTAGAAAGCCGTGAGTTCCGTACCGTGACCGGTACTTATCAGGGCAAACGCATCACGGTAACCTCTACCGGTATCGGATGCGACAATGTAGACATCGTAATGAATGAACTCGACGCACTGGCCAACATCAATTTCCAGACCCGTGAAGAAAACGATACCTTCCGTCAGTTGGAAATTGTGCGTATCGGTACCTGCGGCGGTTTGCAACCTTATACGCCTGTAGGCACCTACATCTGTTCCGCTATCTCCGTAGGATTCGACGGCCTCCTGAACTTCTACGAAGGACGTAACGCGGTATGCGACCTGCCCATGGAACGTGCTCTGCTTAACCATTTAGGTTGGACAGGCAATCTCTGTGCACCCGCTCCCTACGTGATTCATACCAACGAAGAACTGGTAGACCGTATCGCCGGTACAGACATGGTACGTGGTGTGACAGTAGCCTGTGGCGGTTTCTTCGGTCCGCAAGGACGCCAGCTCCGTATTCCACTGGCCGACCCGCACCAGAACGAGAAAATCGAGAACTTCGAATATCAGGGACACCGCATCACCAACTTCGAGATGGAAAGTTCCGCACTGGCCGGACTGGCACGTCTGCAAGGCCATAAAGCTACCACCGTGTGCATGGTCATTGCGAACCGCGTAGCCAAGGAAGCCAACACCGGATACAAGAACAAAATTGACGACCTGATTAAAGTCGTGCTCGAAAGAATCTAACAAACTTATTATGAATCAGCAGGTTCTCTTCTTCGGGAGAGAACCTGCTTTTATGTCTGAAAACCCACTCATATGGAAGCAAGTTTTAAATCCACCCTTACCGACAAACGTCAGCGATACGCTCAATTCCTCGAACAGTTCGCCCCTCTGATTGAAGGCGAGAAAAACGAAATCAGCGTACTGGCCAACACCAGTGCCGCCCTGAAAGAAGCCTTCGGATTCTTTTGGGTAGGCTTCTACCTCGTACACGAAGGCGAACTCCACCTTGGTCCGTTTCAGGGCAGCGTGGCCTGCTACCGCATCAAGAAAGGACGCGGCGTATGCGGCACCGCCTGGGCTGAAGCCCGTACCCAACTCGTGCCCGACGTAGATAAGTTCCCCGGGCACATTGCCTGCAGTTCCCTCTCCCGTTCCGAAATCGTCGTGCCGATGATAGCGGCAGGAGAAGTGCGGGGCGTGCTCGACATCGACAGCGACCAGCTGGCTACATTCGATGAAACCGACCGTGAATACCTCGAAAAAGTAGTCGACCTGCTAGTGAAAACCCTCTACCAGCCCGCATAAATCTGCCGACTCCACTTCCGGATGTAACCCGAAAACCGTATCTTTGCAAGGATTTTAAAAAGACATACACACGTGAACATATTACAAACTGAAGATACCATCTGTGCCATTGCCACCGCTCAGGGTGGAGCCATCGGTACCATCCGCGTGTCGGGGCCGGAAGCCATCACCCTCACCGACCGCGTCTTTAAGCCCGTTTCCGGCAAACCATTAGCCGAACGCGCACCTTATACTCTCACCTTCGGCCATATCCTCACGCCCGAAGGAGAAATCATCGACGAAGTGCTGGTCAGCCTTTTCCGTGCCCCCCACTCTTACACTGGTCAGGATTCCACGGAAATCTCCTGCCACGGATCGAGCTACATCCTCCAGCAAGTGATGCAGCTCCTTATCCGCCAAGGATGCCGTGCCGCCGGACCGGGTGAATATACTCAGCGTGCCTTCTTGAACGGCAAGATGGACCTGAGCCAGGCCGAAGCCGTGGCCGACCTCATTGCATCCACCTCTGCCGCTACCCACCGCATGGCCATGAACCAGATGCGCGGCGGATTCAGCCGTGAACTGGCCGTCCTGCGCGACAAACTGCTCCATCTCACCTCCCTCATGGAGCTGGAACTCGACTTCAGCGACCACGAGGAACTGGAGTTTGCCGACCGTTCGGAACTGGAAGACATCGCCCGTCAGATTGAGCAGGTTATCCATCACCTGGTAGATACGTTCAGCGTGGGCAATGCTCTGAAGAACGGAGTGCCCGTGGCTATCGTTGGCGAAACAAATGCCGGTAAGTCCACCCTGCTGAATGCCCTCCTGAACGAAGAACGTGCCATCGTGAGCGACATTCATGGCACCACCCGCGACGTCATTGAAGACACCATGAATCTTGGAGGTATCACCTTCCGCTTCATCGATACCGCCGGTATCCGCGAAACAACCGACACCATCGAAAGCTTAGGCATCGAACGGAGTTTCCAGAAGCTAGATCAGGCCGACATCGTGCTTTGGGTTATTGATGCCACTTGTGCCGAAGAGCAATATCGTCAGTTGGCCGACAAGATTCTTCCTCGCTGCGAAGGTAAGCACCTGGTGATTGTGCTCAACAAAGCGGATTTGCTTTCATCGGCAGATATGGATACTGCGGCTTCGAAGGATGCACAGTTTGATCGCCTGAAAGTGGCTCTCCCCGATTTGCCGGAGGATGCTTGTGTGCTTTCCCTTTCGGCCAAGCAGAAAGAGGGACTTTCTCAGCTTCAGAAGCAGTTGGTGGACTTCGCTGCCCTGCCCGACCTGTCGCAGAACGATGTAGTGGTGAGCAACATCCGCCATTACGAAGCACTAAGCCGTGCGCTGGAAGCTATCCACCGCGTACAAGACGGACTGGCCATGCAACTTTCCGGTGACCTGGTTTCACAAGACCTTCGCGAATGTCTTTATCACTTGGGAGAAATCGTGGGCGGAACGATTGAGACGGATGAGGTGCTGGGGAATATTTTTAAGCACTTTTGCATCGGCAAGTAGGATATTGTAATCAACTGCAACGAATTAGAACCAACTATAATGAAGTCGCTGATTTTCAGCGACTTTTTTATTTGCCAAGAATCTAGCTATAAACAGTTGGATACTGTTGTTCACCATATTTTTCTACCGTATTTCTACCGCGGAACAATTAAGGGCTTTTGCCCGATGTCACACTGACGCATTTGTTGACGTGTGTTGACAATGGTTTACGTGAGTAGACAAAAAGGGAAATAATCCGAGCTGTAAAAAGCTCATGTTTCACTAAAATATGGAGAATAACAAAAATGGAAGTAAAAAGAATCTGCCAGTGGTGCGGCAAGCCTTTCATGGCAAAAAAGACCACTACCAATTATTGTAGTCCGCAATGTTCCAAAAGAGGTTATAAACACCGGATGAAGGAACGTAGAATGGAGATGCGCGAATTTCAGGAAATGATGGAGGTAAAGAACAAACTGGAGAGCCAGGAATACTTTACCTTTTCTCAAGCAGCCAAACTAATGGGCGTTTCTCGCCAGTATGTCTATAAACTGGTAAAGGAGGACAAACTTCGTGCATCAAGGCTGAGTTCAAGAATGTCGCTCATCAGAAGAACCGACATCGAACTTATGCTGAAAACAAAACCTTATGAAGCTCTCAGACCAAAAGATGAATTTGACGTTACCGAGTATTATACCGCTGAACAGATTGCGGAAAAGTACAAAGTCAACGCCAAATGGGTGTGGACCTATACCCGGCAAAACAATGTTCCCAAAGTCAGAATCCGCCAGTTCAATTATTACAGTAAAAAGCACATAGATGCGGCATTTGCCAAATATAAGACGGATGACGCCTTGACCGAATGGTACACTCCGGAAGAAATCGAGAAAAACTATGGGATGACACGTGTAGCCATCCGTTCACATGTTTACCGCAACAACATCCCTTCAAAGAAAGAGCACGGCCTGATATTCTACTCAAAACTTCACTTCGATCTGTCCAAGAAGACAACCGAAGATGATTCTTCAGAATATTATACCGTGCAGGAAGCCATGAAGAAGTATAGTCTCACACGGGATTCAGTTTACGGCATTCTGCAATTCCACGAAATAAAACGGGAGAAGAAAGGACGCTTTGTGAGATTCCTGAAAGTGGAATTTGACCACATTATGGGCGCCAGATAATGAATCTGTACAGACAGATATACAGACTGGAAAATGATTTTATGCTGAATGCGGTCTGCATAAAGTCATTGTGCATCTTCACCGCAAAATTTAAGTCAACTAATAACATTTGTAACTATGTCAGAATGTAAAACTGTAACTTTGAGAACCCGCCCATTAAAAAATGGTATGCTTTCCTTCTATCTGGACTATTATCCGGGCTACCGTGACCAGGAAACAATGAAGACTATCCGTCACGAAGGTTTGAACATTTATATCTATGCAAATCCGAAGAATCAGCGGGAACGTGACTTCAATGCAACCATGTCAGAGAAAGCAGAAGCCATCCGATGCCGTCGCTTTGAAGCTATCGTAAACGAACGATATGATTTCTTCGACAAAAGAAAATATAAGGCAGACTTTCTGGAATACTACCGTAAGCAACTTCCCAAGCACGACCAGAAATGGGAATTCGTTTATCAGCACTTCTATAACTTCGTACATGGCAAATGTACTTTCGAAGAAATTGATGTGGAGCTGTGCAACAAGTTTCGTGAATATCTGCTCAATGCCAGACAGCTAAAACGGGATGGATATATTACACGAAACTCTGCGTCCGGCTACTGGTCCACATTCAGAGGATTCCTGAAAATTCTCTATCGCAATCAGCTGATCAAGGCAAACATAAATGATTTTCTGGAAAAGATTGAACCGGAAGATGTGGTAAAGGACTATCTGAGTGTAGAGGAATTGTACTGTCTGGCTGAAACACCATGCAAGATACCAGTTCTAAAAACCGCTTCCCTCTTTTCGTGCCTGACTAGTTTGAGACTCAGTGACATACTTACTCTCTGCTGGGAAGAAATTGTTGATTTTGCAGCTGGAGGAAAATGTGTACACACCATCACACAGAAAACAAAGACTGAAGACATCATCCCCATTAGTGATGAAGCCCTGAAGCTGATAGAATACTCACCTGAGAAGAAGGGTTTGGTATTCAAAGGTCTGAAAAGGTGCTGGACCCAGGTTCCCATGAAGGAATGGATTCGTTCTGCCGGAATCACCAAGAATATAACATTCCATTCGTATCGTAGAACATTCGCAACCCTGCAAGGAGCGGCTGGGACCGACATCCGTACCATACAAAGTATGATGGCTCATAAGAGCATAACCACGACTCAAAGATACATGAAAGTAGTGGACAGCAACAAGCGTGAAGCGAGCAATAAGATTACCCTAAAAAGGAAAGAATAGCAGTCTGTATCCTATATAAATAATATGCCTAAAGTATGATTATAGTATGATTTAGAGTATGATTTTCGTACTTTAGGCTTATTTTTCTTAAAATCTCAACGATTATCTGTCACTAATTACAACTATTTGGAAATAGAAAATATATTTGCCATAAAAACTAGTACATATAATTACAGAACATGACAAACAATATTAAATTATCGGCACGAAAGACAAGTTTCATACTTGCAGTAAGTTGTATCCTTTTTTCAGTAATTGCAACATATCTGTACATTAATCACCAGATAGATCTGACCAGGTATACAACACCTATAATATTAGGAACCGTTGTAATAATCATAACGTGCGGAGGATTACAACGTGTATTCTATATATTCCTTACGGATGAATGTCCGCAGATCTTTTCTGATAATCAAAGAAATTCTATACCTGACAAGGTTATTCCCAAACCAGATATGATAATTGAAGAATGCAGTGAACCAACTGTAGAAGTTTCAGATATAGAAATGATTGAAGTTAGCAATGCAACAGAAGTTATTTCAATGATTGAGTTACCGGAAAAGACAAAGAATACTGATACGACAGAAAATAAAGCTGTCAGCTCTGAAATCGTTACATCCATTACAATATCAGAGCAGCATGATGATTCGAAAGAAATCAAAGTTTTGGAGCAACAACCTACCTCAGAAGTTAAACCCGAAGCTTTTTCATATCTCCAGGGATTCGAAAGCCGTATGGAAGAAATTCAGAAGGAAGAATTAGAGAGAAAAATAATGATTATAAATGCTATTCATGAATATACCACCTATTCTACCGCAAAATTTCTTACCAAAGAGAATCTGCTTATACTACATGAAAACATAGACCATTTGGCAAGTGGGCAATCAGATTTGTATAAACCCATTCGTTCAAAAATGGAAGCTCCTCTTACATCACCTTCATTACGACATTTTGTCTGGAATATAGGCGAACGGTTAGGCATATCATTATCAGAAAGAGCCAATTTCATAAAAACCATATTTCCTAATGAATTAAAAAATGCAACCTTGGGATACCTTGTCAAGAATCTCAAGGATACCATACACAGTCAGATTCCTATTGACAGTCCAAAATATGATGATTTTAAATTTGATTATACTCTTATAAACAAAGCGCAGTGTGAGAAAAAAATGAATTAATACAGACCGGAAAATGATTCTCGTCTCCTATTTTTCTGCATAATGTCATTGATTTAGTTTGTGGCGTATTTAAACACAACAAATAAAGACATTATGCATTTTAAAAATTTAACCTTTAACGATTTACCTACAGTTGTAGGTGAATTATGTAAGAGAATTGAAAGTCTGGAAACTGTATTGAAAAACAGTCTGGCAGTCCAAAACAAGGTCAAAGAGAACCATCACGTTCCTATGACGGTGGATGAAGTATGTACCTACCTTGGTATATCCAAATCCTCATTTTATTATAAGGTCAAGCATGGAGGCATTCCTGTAATCAAACAAGGCAAACATCTTTTTGTCTATCGTGATGAACTGGACAAATGGCTTGAGACCGGAAGAAAGGTACAGGTTCCACTGACTTTTGAAGAAGAACAGACACTGATGCTTGCTGCCACCCGTCGTAAGGCTAACCCTAAAAGCGTGTAAAGCCTATGGACAAGACAGACATTAGAATTCCTACTGACGAGGAATTGACCGCTTATATGGAGGAATCTGCTGTAAGTGCAAACGGAGCTTATGAACAGTCACCGGTTGTATTGATGGTAGATGATGCCGCAATCGGTACACTGGGAAACTTCAGTGCCTCTATAGGCAAGGCCAAAAGTAAGAAAACTTTTAACGTTACAGCCATTGCAGCGTCAGCATTGAAAAACGGAGCAGTGCTGAAATACCGTTCATCATTTCCAGAGGATAAGCGAACTGTTCTGTACATTGATACAGAACAGGGACGCCATCATTGCCAGAAAGTATTGAAAAGAATCCTGCGCCTTGCCGGACTCCCGGAGGACAAGAATCCAGATAATCTGATTATGCTGGCTTTGCGCAAGTACGCCCCTCCGATACGTCTGGCTATAGTCGAACAAGCTATCGGCACAATCCCCGATCTCGGACTGGTGATTATAGATGGCATCCGAGACTTTCTTTATGATATCAATTCCCCCAGTGAAGCGACCGATATTATTTCCAGATTCATGCAATGGACGGATGACCGCCAGATTCACATTCATACCATTCTCCATCAGAACAAGAATGACGAGAATGCCCGTGGTCACATCGGCACGGAACTGAACAACAAAGCTGAAACAGTCATGCAGGTAGAAGTGGACAAAATGGACAGGACAGTAAGTGTAGTAGAAGCCATTCATATCCGTGACCGGGAATTTGAACCGTTTGCTTTCCGTATAAACGATGAAGTCTTACCTGAACTGCTGGATTCCTATCAGCCCCAGGAAAAGAAAATTGGAAGACCTGCAAAAGAACCGTTTGATCCGTACAAGGAAATTTCCGAGAGCGTGCATCGGGCAGCTCTGGACGCAGCTTTTACAAACGTCTGTATTACCAGTTATGACGATTATCTGGAACGGCTGAAGGAAGGATATGCCCTGCAGGATATTAAGCTGGGACATAACAAAGCGGTTAAAGTTGCCACCTTCCTCAGTAACAAAAGGATGGTCATAAAAGAGGGAAAGGAATATAAAATCAACCCAGACAGCCATTATTGAATCCGGCTTTACTTTATTGGCAGGGTGTACATATTAGAATAAAGCAAAGGCATAAAGACGTTACAGGGAATATTCATCTTTTCCCCTTTTATTGGATAACCAGAATACTTATATCGTTTATGGTAGCAGTCGAAATGCCAATTTCATTTGTATATACGACACGGCTTGCCGTGCAGTTTCAACAGGTATCTGTTGCGAGATATGCCAAGGTATAACCTCCACTCCGTTATGGTTGTACATTGGCGCTCTCGCCGGCTCAGCCACTTCGCCGGTGCGGTACTCGCAGGCTCGCACCTTAACCCGTTATAATATTAGATTCTCATGGAAAAAGAAATAATAAAACAAACAGAACAGAACGAGACTCCGGACAACAGGAGAACCGTATTTATCGGGGCCAAAGTCAGCCCCCGACAGAAAGAACATATCAAGTCAATGGCCGAACAATGCGGAATGACCGTAAGCGATTATCTGCTTGCGCGGGCATATAATTATAAACCCAAGGCAAGACTCACCAAAGAAGAAGCTGCACTTCTGCAGAATCTGGATAACTGCCGTGCTGACCTTGTGAAATACACATCAGCCCTTCATGGTATGAGTGCAAGCCAACGGCATATGATGTTCAACCAGATTCCATTTATGGTGAACTGGCTGAAGGAGCTTGGCAATGTGGCAGAAAATGTCTGCCAGTTCCTAAATTCCGTAAAAGAACCGAACAGTATTCCAACCAATAATAAAACTGAAGAATCATGATCGCAAAGGCTAAAGCAATATCGCACGGCATAAATGACATCCGTTATATTACTGGCGAATCACATAATAAAAAACATCCGGAAAAAATCTATCGGGTATTGGACAATATGATGCCATTGGAACCAGATGCAATGGGTGTCTGGAATTCAATGCAGCTTACTCTTTCCCGCTTCCGTCCGGTGAAGAACTCAGTCATCAGAATTGAACTTAGTCCGTCACCCGAACATACCAAGGACTTCACCATTGAAGACTGGCAAAAACTTTGGCAGGATTTCGCTACAGAGTTTGACAAACAAGTGTTCAAAGACAAGGACGGGAAAGTACGAAAGTGTCCGACCAATCTGGCCAACAGCAAATACACAGTCTGGCTCCATATGGAATCCAATAGCGGAATTCCTCATCTTCATGCTGCTGTCTGCCGGATGGATGAAGACGGACAGATCAACAACGACCACAATATACACCTTCGTGCCCAATGGGCAGCAGAAAGAGTGGCAAAGAAACGTGGATGGACGACAGCAAAACAGGTAAGAAATATCAACATACCATTGGTTACACGGGATTGTATGAATGTCCTTAAATCCATGTCATCATGGTCATGGGATGAATACAAAGCAGCATTGACAAAGAAGGGATATACCATACATGAGCGAAAGGACGATGATGGTATTCTTCACGGATATGCTATTATGAAAGGAAAGACGAAATACAAAGCTTCCAATCTGGGCATTGGTAGAAACCTGATGGTTTCAAAACTTCCTGCCACATGGGAGAAACTTCATTATAGGTCAGGCATTGCAGCGAACAGCAAACCTAAAGACACTGATTCGAAACAGATTCAGAAGCCATCAGCATCCGCTGATTATACCAAATATAAGATCTACAATCCGAATACGGTTCCCTATACATTGAGTCACGAAGGTCAGGAACATCGGTTCTACATTCCAGAAAAGGTACTCAACCATTTTAACGATGAATTTGATTATCGTTTTGTCTCCAATTCACAGGAGTTAACCGATATGGCAGTAGCAATATTTGTCGGATTGCTGGAAGTCACCAATGCACCAACCGGAGGTGGCGGTGGTTCACAAAGCGAATTACCATGGAGAGATAAGGACGAGGATGATCTCTTATGGGCAAAAAGATGTGCCCGTGCTGCCATTCGTACCTTAGGAAAGAAACCGAAAACTAGATTAAAACGATGAGCTTATGAAAAAGAAATTTGATTTTACCGCTGAAATGAAGGAAGTGCAGGTTACCAAAAGTACTCCTCAAAATGAATATCTTGAAGAAGAAAAACGTCTGCTTGGTATAAACGTAAAAGAACTTGCCGAGTTGAATGACAATGTGTATGGATTGAGGACGGATCTTACCGCATTGGTAGATTTACTAGGAAAATACAAGCTGTCTATTACCCAGGATACGCAAGAGCAGGCTGTAAAATTTGGCAATACCGTTCTTGGGTAAGCATTCTATTTTCCGCCATGACAATTTTATCGGCTGTTTTTCAGCCGATAAAATAAAAATGTCCGCAAGAAAATATTTTTGTTTTAACATTCCGATTGATAAAAACATGGCAGAAGGGCTT
>OCAM01000686.1_pt1 | contig 27847 bp, 28 predicted proteins | sample 1538281 | NCBI WGS metagenome assembly OCAM01 (sample SAMEA2580273, study PRJEB22360) | human gut metagenome | biome: human gut; feature: human-associated habitat; material: faeces | place: Denmark | collected 2008/2010 | reverse complement strand
TTTTAAGGGGGCAGAATCGCTTGGTTTTAGGGGGCAGCTTACACTGGATTTTCCACCCGGTATCATAAACTTTTAACTTAAATAGCCTATAATCATTTTTCGGGTATTTATGCTTAATGAAGGAAAGAATATCTTTTGCAAGTTTATCCGGCTCTACAAGCTCCTCAACCGATAAACCTTCTTCCATACTTATTAACTGGAAAAATATCTCATTAGGTCTGTAGTATCGGTTTTCTTTAGCTATGTTCCGAAGCCTGGCTCTTTTATAAATTCCCCAAAATAAAGGCTCAAAGTCTATTATTGGCAAGTCTATAAATAGTAGATCCTTTCTCAGAAGCAAATAAGTATCGTGAAAAACGTCCTCATTTAGCTGCCATCCTAAGATACTTCGCAACCGTTTATAATTGAAAGAAAACCAGTAATCAAACCTCAAAACATTGCTTTTCATATCTCTATTGGCTTATACATACGTTTATAGGCACGATTAATTTATAAGTCGCTCCATTGGGGAAACCGTCTTTTATGGCTTCTTCAATCTCGCTGGCTGATGGTACACTTATTCGTTTCCCAAATTCAATTTTGCCCAAGCGTTTTCCCTTGTGATCGAAAATTATATATGTGTATTCATTCATAGGGCTATAATTATTTATTGGGGTAAATTGGGCGTATCACTTCCAGCGTGTCCGCACGAACAATAGCAATACGTTGGTAATATTTCTCACAAGCAGCTTTAAAACCACCACACCAAGCGGTTTTCTTCTCATAATTATCTACTATGTCCTTTTCTGCTTTATCCAGATCAATAATAGGATAAGCCATGCCGATACGGATCTGATCGTTTGTATCATGCTGTAAAACCCTGATGTTGATTAAGTTTTTCATATCCGATGTTGCATTATGTGGGGCTTTAGCTCCACTGGTTATTATTTATTGATAACTGTTATAAATTTACATTTAGCCCAAAGTGATAAGTCGTTACTTTTCATGTATGCCTTATTTTGGACTTCTATTGATTTAGCTTGTTGCTCGCTAATCTCTTTTCCTTGTAAATAATACTTTTTCATTCCGGTGTTGCATTGCGTAGAGGATTGCTCCACTACTGGTTATGTTTATATAGTAAATTCACGTTTGAAGTCTTCATCATCTTTAATGTATTCGCTCAATGCAGATAATAGCCCACGTTTACTTCCACATTTTGCAATACTGAATAACCCGTTATTCTTCTGCTCATCTGTTGCGATGAAGATGTAGCCATCTTTAACCTCTGGCTTGAATGGCTTAATTTGCGATTTTAATTTTTTGAAATTGATAGCCATATCTTACTTTCTTAAAATTTCATCAAGTAGTTTCTTATCGGCATCCCAAAGATTGTACCCTTTGGCGATCTTTCTTCTTAGATACTCTTTTTCCCCGATCATGGCGATTGCCTTTTCTCTCAAATCTGATGCGCTCCACTTTTCAGCTTGATCTATCAGAAGGTTTGTAAGGCACTTTCTTTCTTCGTAAAGTTCACGTACTAATACTGTCTTTCGCTCTATCTCTTTTAGGGCTGTTGGGTTCTCCATCCACAACTTACAAAAAGCGTCTTTATCAAGGTCTGTATTCATGTAGCACTCTTCTACTTCCGTATAACCATCTGCCGATAGTTTTAAACCCGTTCTTTCTTCAAATTCTTTCTGTGTCATATCTGAATGTATTTAGTTTTATATTCTTTTCGTGTAACTGTTTTTATTACGTTGCAAATATATGCAACATTGGTAATATCACCAAATGAAATAGGTAATATTTTTGAGTAATATTACCAATATTTACCAAATAAAACATAGAAATATTATCATTATCAGATATATAGCTTTTCAAAAACACTGCAAAATAATTTCAGAAAAAGCATTTTTTAACATTGTGAAAATGTATGCTTTTTGATTTATTCTACTTATTAAAATAGATATTTTAGGATTATAGCTCTGATTTTGAAGAAAACAAGTATAAAAAACATCGGTGTATATATACACCGTTATTGAAAATATTACCTACATTTGCAGTATAACTAAAGTAATATTGATATGAATAAGACACTCTTTAAGAAAGTCAAAGACTTATGTAAGGACACTGGTTTATCAGAGAAGTACCTTACTGCGATAACCGAAAAAATGGGTGGCAGCATTGAGGATGATTCTACTGATGAAGCGGAAATCGAAAAAGTAGCAAACCAAATAGCGGATGTGGCAAAAGAAAGTCAAGGAGAAGCTACCAGGTGGGCTAACAAAGCGAAGGAACCAAAGGAGCCAAAAGAACCGAAGGAACCCAAAGAACCTAAAGAACCGAAGGAGCCAAAGGAACCTGATAACGATCCAAACAAACGGATCTCCGAACTTCAAGCGGAAATGGATAAAATGAAACAAGAGCAAGCTAAGAAAGATCGTGAAACAGCCGTTCAAGCAGCTCTTAACAAGCATGGTATTCCCGAATGGAGAAGAAAAGGTTTGGTTATTCCTGATGAAGAGGATCCAGATGCTTATTGCGCTGGTCTGAAACAAGACTTAATAACTCAAAACCTTATTTCGGAAGATCCAGAGAGTGTAAAAACAGCAAACGCAAAGAATGTTGAAGAGGCTTCTGATGCGTTGCTGGAATCAATTATCGTTAAATAAATCATTTTACAATGAAACGAACAAAAATTTCATTTGTCGGTGAAAAACCGATTTTCACAGGCAGTCCGCAAATTGTACCAGGCGGTTTTAATCTGGATCGGGAGAAACAGCGTTTTTCTGTAGGTGATATTATCCCTGCTGGAACACTCGCTATTTTCGATGAAGTTACAAGAAAGGTACAGATTGTAAAAACAGCGAAGGTTAAAGCTATCGGCACAAAGGATAAGAAAGTTATCACTTTGTATTCAAATGGCTATTGTTCACCCTGCTTTTCTGTTGGAGATAAGCTGTTACAAGCTAAATCCGTTAGTGGAACTTTTGAAGGTGCTCCTTCTATTGTATCTATTGAAAAGCCTGGTGTGTCAAACGCTCCGTATGTAATTACACTTTCTGCTGAGATCTCAGGTTTGGCAGTAGATGATGTGCTTGTAGAGGTTGTTGAAAGCTCTACTAATGCTGCTGTTATTGGTGAACCTAACTCTTTAACAATCGAAGAAGTTACTGTAAAAGAGTTTGAAACAGCCATAGATGTTACAGAGGACACTATGCAATATGCTGTAATGGAAAGACGTGTTTTGCCTATTCCCGACAGCATGAAGGATAGCACGAAACGCTATTTAAAAGCGAACTCTCACATTCGATTGTCGCAAACTTATTAAAAGGAGGTGCTAAATGAAATCTATTTATTCAACTTTTACTGGTTTGTTTAAAGATGGCAAACCTATTGATTTTCTCGCAACGTGGAAAAAGACACTGGATAAGGCTTCAGAACGTGAAGTAGCATTGTTCCAGAAAACTTATTCGGATGAGTGGTTTGATTGGGAGGCTCCGCAACTCTCTTTGAGAGCTGAGGGTATTATGGGCAAATATCATTTGCGTGTGATGGCAACCCTGATCGGTGATGAATCCCCCACTCCGTTAAGACGTTCTGACGGTTTTGATATTTGGAATGAAGAAATTCCACGTGTCGGACATAAGTTCTTTATGAAGGCTTCCACTTACCGCAAGTTGCTGGAAGTTTATAAATCTCCGTTCTTGAAAGACGGTCAAAAGGTTAAGCAGATTGAAAAGACTTTGCGTAACGATGTGGAAAACGCTTATCTGGGCTGCAAAGATACTGCTGATTTTATGATTCTGAAAGCTATATCAAACTTCGGTGTTTGTCGTTTCATTCCTTCTATCAACAACCCTGGTGGACGTGAGTTTGAAATTGATTACCTGATGGATGAAGCTAACAAACTCGTTTCAGCCTTATTGTGGAATGACGCTAACTCAAAAGATGGCAAGTTGGATATTATTCTAACTCTTACCATGATCGTTACCTTGTTCAAAAACAAAGGTGTCGTATTTGAAGAGTTACTGATGGCTCCTGAACTGCTTGCATTTATCCGAAGAGATATTACAATTCGAGAAGCAGCCTACGGTAAGGACAAATCCGGCAAGGTTGTTACTATCCCAGACTTGAACACCTTGTTTGCTGATAACGGTCTGCCTAAAGTTCGTGAGATCACCCGTCTTGTGGGTATTGAAAAGGACGGAGAACGTGAGCCGTTAGATCCCTGGAATCACAATATGATTGTATTTAAACCTGCTGGAAAGATTGGCTTTATCCAGCCTTCTATTGAAGATAACGAGCTGTTTGAAGAGGACAATGTAGATTACATGAACGCTGGTAACGGTATTCGTATAGCCAAATGGCGTACTGGTGAATCTACAGGGCAAAAGGCTGGTGAATATACACAAGGATCTGCCCGTTTGATCCCGGTTATCACTGAAATTAACGGTATTGTCTGCTTGCAAGTTAGAGGCTTTGAAGAGCCGGAAGAAGCAGTAGAGGGAGTAACTTTTTATACGAAAGAACAATTCGATCAGAAGGCAGCAGCAACTTCTTTGGTCGGCTAAAAACGATGCAATATGGTAACATTAAAAGTATTAAAGAAGTTCCAAGACAAGGACAACAAGGAGAAAATCTACCAAGTCGGTGAAACTCTATCAACAAGCGATTTGGATCGTGTAAATAATCTTGTTTCACGAGGAATTTGCAGTATTTCTGCTATCAAGGAGGCTAACAAAGAAGAAAAGAAACCCGAAAAAATTAGCCTTTTTGATAAAGAGTTTGAAATCGGTGCTGTAAAAGGTGCTTTGGCTGAGATTGGCGTTTCAATCAATAAAAATGCTGGCGTTCAAGCAATCACCAACAAGCTCGGTGAACTTACAGAAGAGCAAAACAAGGCTCTTTCTGAAATCTTATGTAAAGAGTAACCTATGACGAATTTAGACGCTATCCGTGCTTTATGCACTAAAATATGTTCCGGCTTCTACCCGGATCAGAATGTACTTGAATTTACCCTTTTGGATAATGGTATAGACCCTTCTAAAAACTTCATCCCCAAAGATGTTGAACTGGTGAAGGCTGCTATTAGTGTCGTTAAGGGAATGACTGAAAACAGCCATTCGGAAAGTGGAATTTCTGACGGGTGGGATGCGGATCGTATTAATAAAAGTATCTCCGCTATTTGTAGGGAGTACAATATAGATAGCTCTGATTTTGTCGAAGAATCTTCTGTATCAGACGGTTCTAACCAATGGTAAGTTATGCAATACAACGGAACAATACAGTATAAGGTTTTATCTGGTGGCGGTTTGGATGGTAACGGTGAGCCGATTATCTCTACCGTATCATGGAGTGAGCCTATACGTTGTCTGTACAAAACAGTAAAGCATAGCAACACAATCTATCAACAAGGTAAGTTTACTGATAAAAGCTATGAGATCCTAATTGAAAGTAGGGATTTTCAAGCTGATACGGTAAAACTTACCAATGATAGAACACAGTTTTTGGGTGAGTTTGAAGTACAGGATATTGAGTTTGTTAATCGCTCAGGAAGAGTAAAGATTACGGTTTGATGGGATTCACGAAGAAAACGCCGGATAGTGCTTTTAGCAACTTTCTTGATGATACCAAGAAAGCCGTTATAGGTAGAGCTATTAAGGCTTTTATCTATGTCGGTGAAGCGTGTCTGAAAGAAGCCCGTTTAAACGGCAACTATACAGACAGAACGGGAAACCTTAGAAACTCTATCGGTTATGCCGTACTTTTTAATGGTGAAGTTATGGAAGAAAGTGCTTTTGCCAACACAAAAGGTGGGCAAAACGGAAAGAAGCATTTGGATAGCTTGAAAAAGAACTATCAAAACGGTATTGTCTTGATTGTATCTACTGGAATGAGTTACGCAGCTTATGTAGAAGCCCGTAATTATAATGTCCTTACTTCTTCCGAACTGCTGGCTAACAAACTTGTACCTCAGATTATGAAACAATTAGGCTTTGAAATGAAATGAATAAGACAGGTGATGAAATAGAGCTGGACGTTTTCAACATTATCACAAACAGCCAACTTGCAAAGGAAATAAAAGGTAACGTTTATCGTGAAGGAACACGAGATCTAAACCCTATGGAAGAGGATATAATTGTATCGTTTCTTACTGGTTTGGATGGGCAGTTTCAAACTGGCTCCGTAACGGTAAATATTTATGTTCCCGACAAAGACAATGGCAGTAAGGTATTGGTTAAAGATGTTGGCAGATGCCGTTATCTGGCACGCAAAGCCGATGAGGTTGTTAGATCCTTGAAACCTACTGATTACAGATTTTCTTTAGGTGCAACAATTAAAAGCTACAAAGCAGAAAAGGTAGCTATGCACTTTGTAAACGTAAAGATCAATTTTGAACTAAAAACATTTTAAGTTATGGGAAACAGTGGTATTACATGGGGTAAACCCTTGGTCGAATTTGGGCTAACTGGTGCTGAAGATGCAGCTCCTTCCAATTTCAAAACAATGCCCACAGCCGAAGAAAATACAGTTCTTCTTACAACTGTAAAAGGAAGTGCGCAAGAATTGTACGGAGAAGGGCATGAACTGGTAGCTCGAAAAATGCAAAAGTCTTATAAGCAGCTTGCTATGAGTGTGTTTATTCCTTCTGGCACAGAGGATCCTATTCCGGAAGAGGACGGAGTTGTAAAAGATGAATATGCAGTACGCCTTACTCCTGAAGATGATACGCTGGATGGATTCATCATGCGTAAATGCTCTGTTGAGGTTGAAGAAGAATGGTCGTCCGCAAAGGGTAAAATGCTAAAATACATCTTTAGCTCATTGAAGCCCAAGACGGGTAAAATGATTGAGAAGTATAAAAAAGCAGAATCATTATCTGTAGGTTAATTGAACTATGAACAAGGAAAAAGACAACATAGAAGGGCTTGTGTCTGATACGATCTTACAAAAGCCGTATTCTATACAGATAGGACAAGAAACATACGAGGTTGCACCTCCTTCTATTGCTACTCTTATCCTTGCCTCTGAACTTATTTCTCAGCTTCCTAAAGTAGAGTTAGATAAAAGCCTGGTTACATTTGAATCGCTCCGTATTGCGAAAGATTGTAAGGTTTTAGGCGATATTGTAGCTACTCTCATTTTAGGAGCTGAGAATATAACTACAGAAGCAACCGTAGTTCAAAAGTCTTTATTCGGTTTGGTACGCACACGCAAAAAGGTTACGATTGATAACAGGGCTGTTTTATCCGATAAGATCTTGAAACAAATTTCACCAAGTAAAGTGAACGCTCTTACCCTTAAAATCATAAACAGGATGGAGATAGGAGATTTTTTCGGGCTTACCGCTTCCCTGATAGAGATAAACCTTCTCAAACCGACAAAAGCAGGGGAAGCGGATCCGAAGGAAACGATAGCATCTGGGCGGTAGTAGCAGGAATGGCAAAGGCTTATAATCTGACTTTTGATTATATCCTATATAAAATGAGTTTTGCCAATGTTCGTCTGTATAATGCGGTTCTGCCTTCTTTCTCAGCAAAGAAGGATGGTAAAAAAGATACTGGCATTATTCTAAATGGTGATGATCCCAATAATCAGGATGCAGTAAATAACGCAATATTTGACGTAAACGAAGATGAATAACAACGAAGGTACAACATGGTGGGCTTTAGGATTGGATAACGCCAAATTTGAAAGCGATGTGGCGAAATCTAACTCTCTTTTCCGAAGCATAGGCAACACAGCCGAAAAGGAAGGTAGCAGGATAGACAATATTTTCCGTAAAATAACGGTTGCTGCAACTGGATTTTTCACGGCTCAACAAGCGTTGGGATATGCTCAGAAGATAGCTCAGGTAAGAGGCGAATACCAACAGTTAGAAGTTGCCTTCAATACAATGTTGGGCAGTAAGGCTAAAGCTGATGCTTTAATGACACAGCTTGTTAATACTGCTGCTAAAACTCCGTTTGATCTCGTTGGTGTGTCAAGTAGCGCAAAACAATTACTTGCTTATGGTATAGCTGCTGACAAAGTGAATGACACTTTGGTACGGTTAGGAAATATCGCTGCTGGCTTATCTATTCCATTACAAGATATAGCCTGGTTATACGGTACAACCATGACACAAGGCAGGCTATATGCTGAGGATCTTAACCAATTTACGGGTAGAGGTATTCCGATGATTCGTGAATTAGCTAAAGAGTTGGGTGTAGCTGAAAATGAAGTTAAGGCTTTGGTTTCCGAAGGAAAGGTAGGATTCCCCGAAGTTCAGAAGGTTATAGAAAACCTTACAAATTCTGGCGGTATGTTCTACAACCTGATGGAAGAACAAAGTAATACTATTACAGGTAAGATCTCCAATATGGAAGATGCTATATCTGTTATGTTTAATGAAATCGGACAAGCGAATGAAGGTATAATCAACTCAATACTGGAAACAGGTATCTCCGCTATAGAGAACTATGAGGAAATAGGCAAAGTTATAGGTGATCTTGTCCTCATGTATGGAACTTATAAGGCTGCAATTATAACTATTTCTGCCTTACAATCATTACAGGCTTCTGGAATAGCTGCTTTAACAGCAAAGGAAGTAATACACTACGGTTGGCTGGTCGCTACCCAAAAAGCACAATTACTTCTAAATAGAACGATAATGGCAAATCCTTACGTTGCTGTTGCTGTCGCTGTTGCAGGTATAGCTACTGCTATGTGGAATTTTCACGATGGTATTACAGAAGCAGAAAAAGCACAGGACAGATTTAATAAAAAGCAAAAAGAAGCTAAGGAGGAGGAAGAAGAGCATAAACGAAAAATAGACCAGCTCGTAGAAAGTTCTCGTAATATAGCTTTATCAGATTTGCAACGAGGGCATAGTCTTTCCGAACTGAGAAAGGAATATCCTAAAATATTTAAACAGTATGATATTGAAAGTATCAAACTGGCTGATATACTCAAACTCAAACAGCAAATCGCAGAAGAAGATTCAAAACGTGCTGTAGAAAAACAAGCCAATGAACTTTCTGAAATTGAAAAAGAGATAACATATTACGAAAATCTTCTGGAATCTCTTTCTGGTCAGCAGGGAGTTGATGGATATGTAAAGAAACTAAAGGAATTGCGTGCAGATCGTGATGTTTTGCTTCAAGAAAAAGGCAAGGGTATTTCCGAGCAATTCATATCTACCTTAAAAGATGTGGATACCAAACAACTTGATTTGTATATGTCCGTTTTGGAAAAAAGAATATCTGGTAAGGGTGAGAATGGTACGATAAAGATGAAACTTCCTATTGATATTCAAGGTACACTTTCTGATGAAGCGGTTTATGATGTCAAACAAATTAAAGCGTTAATAGAATCTGTGAAGAGCGCAAGGGTCAAACTAAGCACTCCCCAAAAAGCAGAATCTCAAAATAAAAAATATTGGGAAAAGCAGAAAAAAGAAGCAACTGAGGCATTAGAGGCTATCAATTCAACGCAAAAAAGGCTGTTAGACGCTGGAAAATTTGAAGGTATTGACGCTGAAACTGTAGCTAATTATAAGAAACAGATAAAACTTTTAAAAGAAGCAGAAAACGAGCTGGAAGTATATTCCTCTTCTTCCAAGAAAGAAAAACAGGAAAATAGTATTCGTAAGCAGAATGAAAAATACAAATTGCTTATGGATAAACAAGCTGTAGAACAATCACGTATGCAAGAAGATCTACAACTAAAGGTAGAGCAATCCCGTATTGACGCAATGCAAGAAGGATCGGCAAGAACTATTGCCCAAATGGAACTTAACCATAAGAAAGAGAAATTGCAGTTGCAACGTGAAAAGGAGGATTATATTCAAAGCATTATTGAAAATGAACGTGAAAAATTTGAAGCCAATCCAGCTAACAAGGGAAAATCTTTTAATTCTGCCAAAGTAGATATTCCCCAGTCAGAACTAAATAAATACAATCTATTATTTTCTGAGCTGAATATAAAGCAGGATAATGAAACAAGAGCCTTTACAAAGGGTATGGTTGAACTGTATCAATCTTATACAGACACACGTATTGCTATAGAAAAGAAATTCAATGAGGATATTGCTACATTGCGAAAGCAGCGTGAGGAATCCATAAAAAAAGGAGATAATTCTACAGCAGAAGCCTTATCACGTAGTATAAGCAAAGCCATTGCAGAAAAGGGGAAAGCGTTAATGAAACACGATTTCGACATTTTGAAGCAGTCGCCCGAATATATACGTGCCTTTGAAGATTTACGCAATACATCTACCAATACCCTTACAGACCTTTTGCGACAGCTTGAACAAGCCAAAGTTACAGCAGCTACGGTACTCAACCCGGAAGATTTACGGGAATACACATCCACGATTCAAAGTATAATGGATGAGTTGGAGCAACGTAATCCGTTTAAAATGCTTGTTGAAAAGAAACAAGAACTTATCGCAGCCGAAAGAGAACTGGCAGAAGCCGAGCGTATTTTTAACCTGGTGAACAAAGGGGGGAAAATCGTTAGTAGTTCCCGTTTTAATGACAAAACCAATAAAATAGAGCTTATTTATCTAAGTGCAGAAGAGGCTCTTAAACGCTATAACGCAGCAAAGGACAAGGCAACCAAGGCAAATAACAGCTTTGTAAAGGCTGAAAATACAGCAGCAAAGACAGTAGAAACCCTTGCTTCTTCTATACAATCCATCGGTGGAAGTATAGGGGGAACTACAGGAGAGATCATTTCTCTAATGGGAGATATTACCTCTTTCGCTTCTACTTGTATGACAGGAATGAGTAATGTTTCCAAAACAGCCAGTGCATCTATTCAAGCAATAGAAAAAGCGTCTGTTATTCTTAATATAATTTCTATTGCAGTTTCACTATTGCAGAAAATAAGTGAACTTGGCAATAACAAGGCTTTTAAACAGTATGAAGAATATGCTGAAAAATTAAAGGAAATAAATGCTTTAACCGATGCAATAAATGAATACCGTATCGCTGCATTGGAAGCTAATCAGGCTGAAAAAAATTGGTTCTCAGAAGATAATTTACGACAATTACGTGATTTTAGAAAAGTACATGATGAAGTTTACAAGGCTTATATAGACAAAGCGTCAGAAGCACAAGCTATCTACCAAAATAAAGGTGGTGGTGGTTGGCTTACTGGTGCTTTTAACTGGGTAATGGGCAATTTGTCCGCTTTGTCATGGTGGGATGAATGGAGAGATATTTGGGGGCAGGGAGATTATGAAAAAGGTCAGACAGCAGCAATCAATAACTTGCGTATTGAAACAAGAAAGAGAAGTAAAGGTTTTCTTGGTTCTGGTATAGGTGGGCACTCTCAGAAAACAGAAGATCTGGTAACATGGGCAAGAAATCAGGGCTTAGGTGAACTGTTTGATGATGAAGGATTGATTAACAAGGAGCTTGCGCAATCACTTATCGACAACTACGGTGATAAACTTGTTGGGCAAACAAAAGAAACTCTTGAAGCTCTGATCGAACTTCGAGAAAAATATGATGAATATTTAGAACAGCTACATGAATATGTAAGTTCGTTATACCAGCCTTTGGTTGATAATTTCGTGGATAGCCTTTGGGATTGGTTGGATAATGGCAAAGACGCTTTGGACAGTTTTAAAGAATATGCTTCTGACACATTCCGAAATATTGTGTCTGATATGTTGCGCTCTATTGTACTTAGTAAAGTCGTTGATAAATTTGATGAACAGATAGCAACGTTGTACGAACGATATTCAAAAGGAGAAATTGATGAGCAAAGCCTTATGAAACAGGTAGCGGATGCGACTAAGGATTTAATTGGTAGATACGAAACGAATATTCCAACTCTTGAAAATATTCTTAATACAGTTAATGGCTATTTCAAGGATGCTGGAATAGATTTAAAAAAAGGCGATGATGATTCACGTAAACCATCCACTAAAGGAATAACGGCTGCAAGCCAAGATAGCGTAAATGAATTGAACGGGCGTGCTACTGCCATTCAGGGACATACCTACTCTATTAATGAAGGCATAAAATCTCTTATAAAAGATAGTGCGCATATCCTTGATTTATTAAGTGGCATAAAAGATAACACATCTTATTGCAAGAAACTTGAAAGCATTAATTCTACCATTGGGAATATGAATTCCAATATAAAGGAAATGAAAGAAAGCATAGGTAACATGAACGATAAAGGTGTAATAATGAGGAAATGAAAAATAACTTATACATAGACGGTACGGACGCTTTTACTCGGTTCGGGGTTTTTATTGCTGAGGGTGGGCATAACGAAGTTGTTGCTTTCCCGGCATTAAAAGCACCAGAAGTTTCTAATGATTGGGCTGAGTATGACGGTATCGAAGTGGATTTGTCGGATCCTAAACTTGATACTAAAGAACTTGAAATAAAGTTCAACGCAGTAGGTATGTATCAGACTGGAGATTTCATTTCTCTGTTGTCCGATGGAGCTTACCATACCTTTGAGTTTAAAAGAATCGGATATACTTGTAAACTCCGATTGGTTTCAGAGGTAAATGTAGCTCTGTATATCGGTGCTAAAAGTTTCTCGTTAAAATTCGCAGATGATTTCCCTTTGAGAGATTATAAATATACGGCTCCTTTATCGACAACCAATATACCTACGCAGGGGTATGAAATAGACGGGATAGATTTCTCCGTTTACGGTATTCGTGTATTGGAAGGAAGCGAGGCACAAATACTTAAAGCTCCAGCAGTGAAGAAAAATATGTTACGTAACCTTTCTACCCAAAATGGGGCTATTTATGATGGCAAACAAGTAGTGTACCAACATAAAGAAGTTGCCTTGAATTGTTGCTTAATCGCTAAGAATCTAACGGAGTTCTGGAGAAATTACAATGCTTTCCTTCACGATCTGATAAAGGTTGTGGAAATAGACGAAGGCGAAGGCGTGAAGGTACAAACGGCTGAAAGATCCTTGTTCGTTGAAAGCACTTACGAGGAATACCCATGTTACTACAAAAGCTCAAAAGTAAGTCTGTTTTCCCCTGACGATCAAGTTTGGTGCGTTTTTACCTTAACGTTGGTATTTACTGCCTTTAGAGTTGGAGGGGATGAATATTTACTTGCTTCTGAGGCTGGAGAATTGATAGTTACAGAAGATGGTGAGTTTTATATAGATTTGAAAAGCTATGGCTATTAAAAAGAAGAAAATAAGCGAGCTGACACTTTCGGATAACCTGAAAGGATTGTACACTATTGGAGTTAAATTAATCAATGGGGTACAAACCAGCGTAAAAGTAAGTTTGGAATACATTCAAACGGCATACGAGAACGCTGTAAAAGCAACCAACAGTGCAAATGAAGCTGCCAAGTCTGCTAACAATGCTGCTTCAAGTGCCAACACTGCAACCTCAAACGCAAATAAAGCGACTGAGGCAGCGAAAACGGCTACCAATAATGCTAATGAGGCTACCCAACAGGCTAAAACTGCTACTTCCAACGCAAACTTGGCTACTCAAAAAGCGAATACAGCAGCTACCAATGCGGATAATGCACGAAAAGGATTGGAAGAGATAAAAAGTGCAACTGAAAGTGCTACAGCCAATGCCAACAAAGCAGCTACTAATGCGAATGAGAAAGCACAAAAGGCAGAAACAGCAGCTAACAATGCAAATACTCAGGCAAATAGGGCAAAAGAACAAGCGGATAATCCCCCGAAAATGGGTGAAAATGGCAACTGGTGGAAATGGGATGAAACGCAAAAGAAGTATGTAGATACCGGGATTTTGGCAAAAGGCGGTATTCTCTATCCTACTTTTACGATTGATCCCGATACAATGGAACTGATCATGTATTATCAGGATGATATAGCTGCTGATATGTTTGATATTGACAATGAAGGATTTTTAATTTTTAACCCCAAGTGATATGGCAGAAGGAAACATAAGATTAGGAAAGGTTGCTTTCGTGGATAAGGGAACTTATTCAGCAGCTACCACATATAATACATTTGATTTCATTACTACGGATGATAGTTGCTATCTCTGTATCAAGGACGGGAACAAAGGACACGCTTTAACCGAAACTACTTGGTGGAAATGTATAGCTCGTGGAACAACCGCCACAGCAGCAGCTAAAAAGGCTGAGGACGCTGCTAAACTGGCTAATGAAAAAGCTACAGCAGCCGATAGCGCAGCAGGTAAGGCAGTAGAGGCTACCAACAATGCCAACGCAAAAGCTAATGAAGCTCACGAAAAGGCAGAAGAAGCCAATACTGCTAAAGATAATGCAAATGAAGCTACTGGCGATGCAAGGGTAGTTATCGCAAGGCTGGAGGAACTGGAAGAATCGCTAATCTCAAAATACAAGCTGATCCCTACTTCCATGAAGCTAAACTACCCGAAAAAAGTTACTTACAGGAATACCCAGCCTTTCAAAGTTGAGGTAGAATTACTTCCCGTAGATACTGGTAGGAATGTATTGTTTCTCGGTGATGATCGGGCGGTATCTATTACTCCTGATGGAGTATTTATGATTAACGGTATAGGGATGAGTAAAATTCACGTTATCCCAACGGAAAATACGGGTATTTATCAAACTATACAGATTGAAGTACAGGAGCCAGGAATAAGGTTTACTTCTGGTAAGGGTATGCGTTTATCCGGCTCTGGTGGTATCATATTAACTTAGTAAATTTTATTGTTTAACTTCTTAACACTATAAAAATATGGCACTTACAGCAGAAGAGGAAGCTAAAGTAAAAAAGATTATTACAGCTTACGACAATGGCAAAAGATTAAATGAATTACCAGTAGCAGACAGCAGTAACCCTTTCGACCTCACAACTGAGGTATTGGATAAAAGCGGAGAAAGCAAACAAGCTGGTTTGGCTGCTATGCTACCTTATGCAGAGGATCAATGTAGTTATGGCGTAGAATTAGATGTAACAGTATCTTCTTCGGTTCTTACCCGTACTGGCAATATGACACTGCATAAAACATTGCCAATTCAAAGCAAGATGAAAGGGTGTTTGCTATCAGATGAAGGCAAGGTTATTGAATACCTAAACCCTACCAACTGGAAAGCGCATAAAAGGGATGGTTCCAATGGTATGGTTATGGTGGAAATCCCTGCTCACTGGAGAAGATTTTATACTAATGGAAACAAAAGAGGTGTACGAATCAGTGAATACCCGATACCTGGTTATCATTTCGTAAAGAAATGCTATATCTCGGCTTATGAGGCAACAATCCAACGTAGCACTGGTAAACTGGCTTCTGTAGTAAATACTTCGGCTGATTACAGAGGTGGTAATAACCAAGCAGATTGGGATGCTTTGCCTAAATCCCAATTAGGCAAGCCAGCTACATCTACGAGTAGAACAAACTTTCGTGCTGCTGCTCGTAAAAGGGGAGCTGGTACGCAATGGAACTGCATGGACTATAACGCTTATATCACTTTGGCATGGCTCTATTACATAGAGTATGGAAACCTTAACTGCCAGTTGGCTTTCAATGCCCAGAAAGATAGCAACGGGTATGCTCAGGGTGGTTTGGGTAATGGTGTAACTACATGGGATGGTACAAAGTGGAACAATTTTAGTGGTTATTATCCTATTATTCCTTGCGGTACGAGTGATGAATTGGGAAATGCTTCTGGTGAAGTAGCTTACACTTTAGAGAAAGCAGAAGGAGAAAACAGCAAAGTATTTACCGTACCTCGCTATCGTGGTATTGAAAATCCCTTCGGGCACGTCTGGAAGTGGACGGATGGAGTAAATATAGAAGTGAAAACCAATTCAGACGGAGGAACTTCTAAAGTGTATGTTTGCGATGATCCTTCTAAATACAACGATAGTAACTACACAGGCTATACGCTTAGAGGATTGGCTGCACGTGCAGAAGGTTATGCAAAAGAAATGATTTTCGGTGAATTTGGCGATTTGATTGCTTCTGTAGTCGGAGGTGGATCTACTACCTATTGGTGTGATTACTTCTATACCAATATAGGATCTAACGCTCTTAGGGGTGTCCTTTTCGGCGGTCATGCGAATAATGGCGATCTTGCGGGCTTCGGTTATGCGCATACGAATGGCGCCCCCTCGAATACGATTGCGAGTGTCGGCTCTCGGCTTTGTTTTATTCCTGAATCGTGAAGCGAGCCAGGTTTAGACTGCAAAACTTAAATGATTAATAAACAAATAAATATAGGTTGATTGCTGGTGGGTGTCCTTTTCAGCGGTAATACGAATAATGGCGATCATGCAGGCTTCGGTTATGCGAATACGAATAACACCCCCTCGAATACGAATGCGAATGTCAGCTCTCAGCTATGATTTTTCAAAATTAACTCAACATACGAAGCAACGACCTTACCTATTGGTAGAAGATAACATAACTCATAAAGGTGCTGGTAGGGAAACCGAAGGCTCTGAGTACGAAAAACAAAGAATATGAAGAGATTAAGTAATTTATACGAGCAAATTATTTCACTTGACAACTTGCGCCTGGCTGATGAAAAAGCCAGAAAAGGCAAGTTGCGTTCTTATGGTGTCAAACGACACGATAGGAATAGGGAAGCAAACATACTGGCTCTTCACGAATCTTTGAAAAACAAGACTTTTGTAAATTCTAAATATGAGGTATTTATAATCAGAGATCCCAAAGAACGGCTTATTTACCGTTTGCCTTATTATCCTGATAGAATCTTGCACCATGCCATTATGAATATTCTGGAGCCTATATGGGTGTCCTTATTTACAGAAGATACCTATTCTTGCATTAAGGATCGTGGTATTCATAAAGCAGCAGATAAAGTAAAGAAGGCTTTGAAAGAAGATCCAGAACACACTACTTACTGCTTGAAAATGGATATAGTGAAGTTCTATCCAAGTATAGACCATGATATTTTGAAAACAATATTACGGAAGAAAATCAAAGATAAAGATCTGCTTTGGTTGCTTGACGTGATTATAGACAGTGCCGATGGCGTACCCATAGGGAACTATCTAAGTCAGTATTTTGCTAATATTTATCTGGCTTACTTCGATCACTGGATAAAGGAGGTTAAGAAGGTAAGATATTACTTTAGGTATGCAGATGATATTGTGATTTTAGGCGATGATCCTAAACAGCTTCACAAACTCCGTATAGAGATTGAAGAATATCTGCATGACAATTTAAAGCTATCACTTCGTAAAGTGGATCCTAAAACTGGAAAAAAGAAATGGAAGTTTCAAGTATTCAAAATTGATAGCCATAGAGGTATTGATTTTGTCGGGTATGTCTTTTACCATACCCATACCCTTATTCGGAAGGGAATCAAAAAGAACCTATGTAGGAAGGCAGCCAAGCTGAATAAGAAAAAGCACATTTCCGATATGGAATACAAGCAAGTTATTTGCAGTTGGTTTGGCTGGGCTAAATACAGTAATTCTAAGCATCTATTAAAAACAATAATTAAAAAGCAAGTATATGATACACTACGATTTTAAGCCTTCTAAGTTAGAGGCTAACGGGAATGGTTCTTACACATACCGTTGGGATATTCAGGAAGTTCAAGTAGAAAACCATTTTGGAGAAGCTGGAGATAATGGGCAAACTACAAAATGGACTTGTAACGAAGTTGTTGTTTGGGGAATGGTTACAAATGATAAGCTGAAAAAGGCAGTTATTACCCATTTGTGGGATTCGGATAAAGAAGCCAAGATTATCAATGATTATAATGCTGCCCAGCTCGGTATTCTTACTGAAAAATCAGCTACCGATGATTACAAGGAATATTTGCAAAAGAGAAAAGCTATCAAAGAAATGATAGATAGCGATTGTAAGGAACTTAATATTATATTATGATGAAAAAGTTTAGTGAGTTAGGTGTAACCGTACAAGATGAACGTAAAATGTTCAACTGTAGCCAGGTTTCTATTTCGGACGTGCTGAACTGTGAGATCATTGTAGAAGATTTCATTCCAGATGTAAAGACTTCGCACGGTGAAGGAAGATACCTTGTGAAATTTAAACATAGCAATGGTGCGGATGGTAAGTTTTTCACAAACGCAGCTTCTTTAAAGAAAACTTTGGATCAGATCCCCAAAGACGCTTTCCCTTTCAGCACTACGATTAAAGGGATGAAATGCGGAAATGGTAAGATCTATCAATTCACTTAGTAAACATGAAAATACATTTCAACAACAAGGAGATTGATATTCTGGTAGATACAAGCAGCTACCGATATACGGCTTTACAGAATGTAGGCACTCTTTATCTGTACTTTGCCAGTGAAGAGTTCATAAACATTCCCGTAGGAGCTTATTGTATCTACAAGAATATCACTTACTACCTTATGGATCCTGACGACTTCAAGAAGAAAAGCAGTCGGAATTTTGAATACACTCTTGTAATGTATGACATAGGCGCAATATTGGGTAAATACAAATGCCGGGATATTGTTTCTAAGCGTTTAAAGTTCGATTACACTGCAAAACCTCACGAGCATCTACAGTTAATTGTAGATAATCTCAACATGAGAGATAGCGGTTGGAAGGTTGGCGAATGTATCGAAGCAGAAGAAAAGACTATTAACTACAACCATATCTTTTGTAGTGAGGCTTTGCCTACTATTGCCGATACGTTTAAGACGGAGTATGAAATAGATCCAGCTATCAAAACGATACACTTGCGTAAAGTTGAATATAACAAGGGTGAGCCTTTGCCTCTTGAATATGGGAAAGATAAAGGTTTTGTTCCAGGTTTAGGACGCTCCAACAAGGACGGAAATAGACCAGTTACCATATTGTACGTTCAAGGTGGGGAGCAGAATATAGACTTTAGCAAATATGGATCTAAGGAATTGCTTTTGCCCAAAAATCAAAGATTGGAGTATGAAGGGCGTGCTTACGTTTCGGATGCGGAAGGCTTGTATATAAAACGGGCTGATACAACCCTTACGGATGTTCAAGAGGATAGTTTGGATTGTTCTCATATTTCACCTAAAAGAGTAGGCAGTGTTTCTAATGTTGTTGTTTCTGATAAAGAAAAGAATTTCTATGATTTTATAGATAGTTCTATTCCTGATGATCTGAATTTTGAGGATTACGTGATAGAAGGCAATAACATGACTGTTATATTTCAGTCTGGTATGCTTGCTGGCAGTAATAAAGAGTTTGAAGTTAAATATGTTCATAAAGAACGTAAATTCTTGATAACACCACAAGAAATAGACGGTCAGATTATGCCCAATGACATATATAAGCCTAACCTGGGGGATAAATACGCTGTGTTCGGAATACAGTTGCCGGATGCGTACATTTGCAATAACTCAACGAAAGAAGGTGCAAGCTGGGATATGTTCAGGGAAGCAGCCAAATATCTTTATGAGAATGAAGATCCAAAATTCACATTCAAAGGAGAATTGGATAGCATTTATTCCAAAAAGCGTTGGCTCTCTATTGGTGGCAAAATAAAATTGGGCGGTTATATACTCTTTAAAGATCCGCAATTCATACCAGAAGGTATAAAGATAAGGATTACCAGTATTAAGGAGTATATACACAGACCTTACAGCCCGATTATTGAATTATCCAATACTACTACTGGCGTAACGGTTTCAAGCGAATTAAACAAGATAGAGAGTAACGAGGTTAAAACCGATAACCAATATAAAAACTCTATCCAGTTTACAAAAAGACGTTTCAGGGATGCAAAAGAAACTATTTCAATGTTGAATGACGCTCTTTTGCATTTCTCAGGCTCTATCAGTCCGATTTCGGTACAAACAATGAGTTTGCTTGTTGGCGATGAAAGTTTGCAGTTTCGTTTCGTGAACAACAAAACCAATCCGACACAAGTAGAATATTTCGTTACCTATGACAGCAAAAAGAAAGTGCTTTCAGCTCCAGGTGGAATATTACAACACATGACTATCGGGATTGATACACTTTCTTCTGGGCATAAAGCCAGTGAGTATAAGTTTTGGGATATTGAAAAATACACTTCTCCAACTTTGACGGAAACCGTAGGGTATTATCTCTATGTGAAGGCTAATAAAAATGGCACTACTGGATCATACGTTTTAAGTAAAAACGCTATCAAGCTGGAAGGTGTAGAGGGGTATTATCATTTCCTTGTAGGTATTCTAAACAGTGAATTTGAAGGAGAACGTTCATTTATTGAACTATTCGGCTTTACTGAAATAGTTCCTGGAAGAATAACAACTGATAAAATTGTTTCGACTGATGGAAAAACTTATTTTGATCTATTGAATAGTATTATATCAGGAAAGATAAGATTCCAGTCGGGTTCATCGGGATTATACGAACTTAGCGAATGGGAAGATGTGAGCAATCTAATAACCCAAGCACAGAACACCGCCAACACCGCTGTTGAGAGCGCAAAAAACGCTAATACTGCCATTGGAAATCTGAATAACTATGTGAACGGTGCGTTTGCTGACGGCATAATTACGGAAGCGGAAGCGAAAGCAATTGAAAAGTACATCAACACAGTGAACAACACGAAAGCTGCCGTGGAAGCTGCGTATAACAAACTGTACACAAACGCCTATCTTACGGGAACGGCAAAAACCGGGCTTCTGAATGCCAAGGTTACGCTTATGGGCAGTATTGAAAACCTTATCAGCGCAATCAATTCCGCTATCGCCGATGGTAGAACCACTGTAACCGAAAAAAACAATGTTGATAACAAATATGCCACTTTCAACAGTGCGTATGCCGACTTTAACACTGCTGTAGAAGTTGCAAACAAGGCTATTCAAGACAAACTGAAAGGGTATTCGGATGAATATTCACAAAAGTTTGATGAGTTTATTGGTGGCAGTTTTAAGGACTTAAAGGACAATGCTGTACTAAAACAGACAATTATTGAAGGAGGTTATCTGAAAAATGACCTTATTGACACAAACAATTTAATTGTAAAGAAAGTTTTTTCAAAGGATGGAAAGTTTAAGATATTGGATGATGGCTCAATGGAAGGAACTTCGGGAACATTTTCTGGGTATTTGAAAACGAATTTCCATTTAGTAGAGGAAAGTGACGCTATATATACAAAAGACAGCAGTCAAGGACAATACGGCTATAAAATCAATAAAGAATTAAATCTAAAGGTCGATATGGAGGGAGAAAGTAACGGGGCTACTATAATATTGCCAAATGAAATCCAATACATAGGTTCAAGGGTAATATTACATAATGGCTGTTATCCACCATATACCCGAACAGTAGGAAGTATTAGGTACAGTTCAGTTTGTATTGATGATGGGGGGCAATTAAGGGGAACATCCTCAAATTCTTCTGAATCAGACTTATTGTCATGGACAGACCCTAATAAGATAACATGGATAAATGGTGTCATTGAACTAATAGGTATTATTGAAAAAGGGGCATACAGCCCGTCACTTTTAAGTTGGAAAGGTCAGTCAAATAAGGTTATCTCAAACCCATCAAATGGTTATATGTATTATAATACTGAAAAAAACAGAAATTATGTCTATTGGTTCGGTCAATGGAATGAAATCCCAACATACGAAAACAACCCGATAATATGGAAAGGGAAACTGGATCAAGCTCCAGAAAATCCTGAAAAAAATTGGGTGTACATTTCAAGGTATGATTCTGTTTTCATTTATAATGGAATAAGATGGGAAGATATAAGTTACTATGTTATAACGGCTGAGAAATGCGGATGGAGTGCTCTAAGCATGAGTGGGGTTTCAATAGAGTATATCCATTATTAATAATGAAGCGTTTAATTTTTTACTTTTGGTGTATATATACACCGGAATGATTATATTTGCAGTTATTAATCAATAACTTAATAAAATATGGATTGGGCAGCATTATTTGCGTGTATAACAGCTTTGGGTACGGGCTGGTTTGCGTATAATCAGTTAAAGCATAATCGGCTTGCTGATATTAAGGCTAAAGAACTTGAAAGACAATTAGAAAGAAAAAGCACTCGCAGAAGTGAAAACTCTGCTCGTGTGTATGGTGAAATTCATAAAGTGTTGAATGATCTTTCATGTGATCGTGTGTATATTATACAACCATATCCTTTAGGAGATAATCATTATCTCACAATCTTGTATGAAGTTACCGCTAAAGGGGTTGCCCGTATTAGTGACTTTTGGCAAGATATTAAGATGTCTGAACTTCCAAAGTTTACGGCTTCAATGGCTCGAAATGAACTTATGCTGATACGTGATATTGATAGTTTGGATGGAACACGTGCAAAGGCTATGTTTAGCTCCAATGGAACACAGTCTTTAATCGTTCAAAAATTACATGATACTACCCATGATTGGGTTGGTTCTTTGGTCTGTGATTTTACAGAATCCATCCCTGATGATTTTGATGAGGAAGCAATCAGAAAAAAACTTCATTTTGCAGCCATGCACATTCAGTATATCCTTCCAGAAGTAAAAGAGCGCAAGTTATGAGAGTAACAGAATATCTGAAAGAACTTATCAAAAATGGATCAGGGCACAGTAGCAAGAGTTTTTTTCTTGTTGCCGTTACCTTAATGGGGTGCTTCCTTCTGCTTATTGTCGGTTTTATTTTGGTTTATGAAGTAATCGTAAACAAGTCTATCAAAACCGATCTTATGGGATTATCGGCTTTTGTAGGTGCTATCACTGCTTTGTTTGCTTCGGCTGGAGTAACCAAATGTTTAAGCGAAAAAAACGAAAATAAAAACGTATGAAAGTATTATTAGACAACGGACACGGAGAAAATACACCAGGTAAAAGATCTCCGAAGTGGTCGGACGGATCACAGTTATTTGAGTGGGAATATGCCAGAGAAATTGCCAAAGGCGTATATAACCAATTACGAGCAAAAGGTATAGATGCCGAATTGTTGGTAAAGGAAAATATAGACGTACCTTTGGCAGAAAGAGCCAGAAGAGCAAACGAGATAGCAGCCCGATACGGTAAGACAAAAACGCTTCTTGTTTCTATTCATTGTAACGCTTCTGGAACTGGCAAGGGTACAGGATGGGAAATACATACCAGTCCTGGAAAAACAAAAGCTGATGATTTGGCGCAAGTTTTCTGGGATATGGCTAATAGAATGTTTGGAGGAACTTGGAAAATTAGAGGTGATTGGTCGGATGGGGATGGAGATTGGGAAAATAATTTCTACATTCTCAAAAAGACTTCATGCCCGGCTGTTTTAACGGAAAACTTCTTTATGGATAATGAAACAGATTGCAAGTTTCTACTATCTCCAGAAGGAAAGGCTCAAATTATCCAGTTGCACGTTGATTCAATCCTTAAATATATAGAAGATTATGCGTAAATTTTTGTTTATTGCGCTTGTTTTACTCGTAGGAACAAATATTTTTCTGTTTAAACGATTGGATAGCGTAAGGAAAGAACGTGATCGCTTGGATAGTAATCAAGCAGCATTACTTTCAGATGTGGAACACTACAAAACAGAAGCAGGGAAGAACGCCACTTCTGTTTTAAGGCTGGAACTGACGAAAAATGAGCTGGAGAAGAAAAACAAGGATCTTGCCAAAACAGCAGATGATTTGAATATAAAGCTCAAACGCATTCAGGCAGCTACAACAACAGTCACTAAAACGGAAATAGAAATAAAAACAAAAGTACGTGATAGCATAGTGTATCGCAACCAGTTTGATACTCTTTCAAATTTTCGATGGCGTGATTCTTGGATAGATTTAAGGGGAACTATTGATAAAGGGGTATTATCCGCTAAGATAGAAAGTGCCGATACATTACACCATATCATACACAAGATACCGAAAAAGTTTCTTTTCTTCCGATTTGGGGTGAAGGCTATAAAGATGGATGTTGTAAATTCAAATCCACACAACAAAATTACATATACTGAATATATAGAGTTAAAAAAATAGCTTTTGTAGAATACTTTTTTCATTTCAGAACGTGCATACTGAGAAGTACGCACGTTTTTTGTATCTTTGCAGTGCCGAATTTATATCGGTGTTGCATTAGTGAAAACCTCGCTTCTTTTTGTAGAAGTGGGGTTTTCCATTTTCTTTGTAGAAAGCCTAATTATCATACTATTTCTACAAATATTCTACAAAAATCACAATATCCGTTGTAATCCACTGATTATTAGAGTTAGAACAAGACTTTCCTAAACTTTAGATAGGGGTTCGATTCCCCTCGGGGCTACAAAGAGCAGTAAACAATTGTTATACAACCGTTTACTGCTCTTATTTTACTGGATAGCTTTCAAATCTGCTTATTTAATCACCCCAAGTTCTTTGCCCACTTTAATAAATGCAGCAATTGCCTTATCCAAATGTGCCTTTTCATGCCCGGCAGACAACTGGACACGGATACGTGCCTGTCCTTTCGGAACAACCGGATAATAGAAACCGGTTACATATATGCCCTCTTTCTGCATCTTGGCGGCAAAATCCTGAGACAGTTTCGCATCATAAAGCATCACAGCACAAATCGCGCTCTGAGTTGGTTTGATGTCAAAACCGGCAGCCAGCATCCTGTCACGGAAATAATTCACATTATCCATCAGCTTAGTATGCAAAGCATCACTTTCTTTCAATATCTTAAACATTTCCAGACTAGCACCGATAATGGCAGGAGCTACAGAATTAGAGAATAAATAAGGACGGGAACGCTGGCGCAACATATCAATAATTTCTTTCTTACCGGTGGTAAATCCTCCCATTGCCCCACCAAATGCTTTACCTAATGTACCAGTAAAGATATCCACACGCCCGTATGCATTAAACTGTTCTGCCACGCCATGCCCTGTAGGACCTACTACACCGGCCGAATGAGATTCATCCACCATAACCAACGCGTCATACTTTTCCGCCAGTTCACAAATCTTATCCAATGGAGCCACATTACCATCCATCGAGAATACACCATCTGTAGCAATAATACGATGACGCTGTGCCTGCGCTTCCTGCAAACAACGTTCCAGGTCAGCCATATCAGCATTGGCATAACGATAGCGTTTTGCCTTACACAAGCGTACACCATCTATAATAGATGCATGATTCAACGCATCTGAAATAATAGCGTCTTCTTCTGTAAACAGCGGTTCGAACAAACCACCGTTAGCATCAAAACAAGCTGCATAAAGTATAGTATCTTCTGTTTTAAAATAATCAGAAATGGCAGCTTCCAGCTGTTTGTGCAAATCCTGAGTTCCACAGATAAAGCGTACGGAAGACATACCGAAGCCATGTGTGTCCATCGCCTCTTTGGCAGCATTGATCAAGCGTTGATTATCTGACAAACCTAAATAATTGTTGGCACAAAAGTTCAACACATCTTCTCCGTCATTCACCTTGATGTCCGCACGCTGAGGTGTGGTAATTATACGTTCATTTTTATACAATCCGGCTGCCTTAATATCAGCCAGTTCCTTCGCAAGGAACTCCTTCATTTTACCATACATAGCTTTGTTTTTTTATTAAGTATATAGTTTAAGTTTAAAAATCAGTCTGACTTGACAAAGTTCTTATTTTTTTTTGATATCCGATTAAATTATAGAGAAAATTTTGATAAAATATGCAGTTTTCTATCTATCTTTGCTTCCAAAAGAAAACTTAAAGCAAATAGCAAACTATGAAAAATGTATTAATTATCGGCTCCACCGGTCAGATCGGTTCGGAACTAACCATGAAATTGAGAAGTATTTACAATGGTAATATCGTAGCCGGATATATTCCCGGTGCCGAGCCTAAAGGGGAATTAAAAGAATCAGGCCCTTCTGCCATCGTAGATATCACCAACGAACAACAAATTGCCGAAACTGTATCAAAGTACAACATCGACACCATTTACAACCTGGCAGCCTTACTATCGGCTGTAGCAGAAGCCAAACCTCAACTAGCATGGAAAATAGGCATGGGAGGCCTGTTCAACGTATTGGAAGTAGCACGCGAAATGGGTTGCGCCGTATTTACCCCAAGTTCTATCGGTGTCTTCGGTAACAACACCCCTAAAGACAAGACCCCGCAAGACACTATCCGTAATCCGCGTACCATGTATGGCGTTACAAAAGTATCAGGAGAATTACTGAGCGATTATTACCATATCCGTTTTGGCGTAGATACCCGCTCCGTTCGGTTCCCCGGATTAATTTCGTATGTCACACCTCCGGGTGGCGGAACCACTGATTATGCTGTAGACATCTATTATTCGGCTGTAAAAGGTGAAAAATTTGAATGTCCTATTGCAGCCGGTACATTCATGGATATGATGTATATGCCTGACGGTTTACGTGCAGCCATTGAAATCATGGAAGCGAATCCCGACAAACTAATTCATCGCAATTCGTTCAACATTGCTTCAATGAGTTTTGATCCGGAAATTATTTATAACAATATAAAGAAGTATATGCCCGACTTCCATATGGAGTACAAAGTAGATCCGCTACGTCAAGCTATCGCCGAATCATGGCCGAACTCACTGGACGACACTTGTGCCCGTGAGGAATGGGGATGGAAACCGGAATATGATCTAGACAGCATGACACAGGATATGCTTGCCAAACTAAAAATACGATTCAATAAATAAACCACTAATATTGAATAAATAAAATAGCCTTCTCTATTCTATATGGAAAAGATAGAGAAGGCTATTTTTATACATTTCTTGCACTTATATAAAATTTTGATCGTATCTTCGTGCAAATTAACATACTGATTAAAAACATACTATGAATACAAGAGCTATTACCCAGAACAAGAAAGTCGTTACATTCGGAGAAGTAATGCTAAGGCTGACCGCCCCCAATTTCCAGCGCTTTTCCCAAACAAACGAGTTTATTGCTACTTATGGAGGAAGTGAAGCGAATGTAGCCATATCACTGGTCAACTTCGGCATCCCCACAGAATTCGTTACCAGACTTCCCGAGAATGCAATGGCACAAGCCTGCGTAAACTCACTCCAAGCTTACGGATTAGGTACAGACGGCATTATTTATGGTGGGAAACGCATGGGATTATACTTTCTGGAAAGCGGTGCAGCATTTCGTAACTCCAATGTAGTATATGACCGTGAAGGCTCTTCCTTTGCCACTTTACGTCCCGGCATGATAGACTGGGAAAAGATTCTTTCCGATGCAGGCTGGTTCCACTGGTCGGGTATAGCAGCGTCCCTGTCACAGGAAGGAGCAGATGCCTGCCTAGAAGCACTGCAAACAGCAGACCGCCTGGGATTAACAATCTCATGCGACTTAAATTTCCGCAAAAAATTATGGAATTACGGTAAATCCGCATCAGAGGTAATGCTCCCCCTTGTTCAATATAGTGATGTCATTTTTGGTGCAGAACCCGAATACAAAGAAATTTTCGGCATTCCCCCGGTAGGTTTTAAAGCTGTAGACACCTCATATCCATTCGATTTGTCCGGTTTCAAAGTATTCGGTCAAAAAGTATCAGAACAAGCTCCCCGATGCCAGAAAATATTTCTGGAGTTGCGTAATACCATCACTTCCAATCACAATCTGCTGGCAGCCATACTTTATTCTAAAGGGACATTAAGGCATACCGGCATTTACGATATTGTCCATGAAGTAGACCGTGTGGGTGCAGGAGATGCATTTGTAGGCGGCATGATTTATGGTTTGCTGACCTACCCCGACAATGACCAAAAAACATTGGAATTCGCCCTTGCCGCATCTGCATTGAAAAATACCATATATGGAGATTTCAATCAAGTAACAGTAGAAGAAGTGGAAGAGTTAATGCAAGGAAACACTTCAGGAAGAGTAGTCAGATAACTATTTTCATGATTATAGCCAAACAGAATTGATCTGCAAGATACAACGTAAAAAAGCAAGTTAACTTCATGGGGATATTCAGTAAATGTCTCTAAAAAATAAGATGGCATATGAAGATGATAGGGCATGACCATTT
>OCAM01000660.1_pt1 | contig 29210 bp, 30 predicted proteins | sample 1538281 | NCBI WGS metagenome assembly OCAM01 (sample SAMEA2580273, study PRJEB22360) | human gut metagenome | biome: human gut; feature: human-associated habitat; material: faeces | place: Denmark | collected 2008/2010 | reverse complement strand
GAATCGTATGTGTTTCACTGTTTAGTTATCAAGGTTTCTGTCGTTTTCGACAGCTTGTTTACTTTACCACATCTTTTCGAGCTTGTCAAGAACTTTTTTCAAGTTTTTTTCGAAGTTCTTTTTTCGATGTGTTGTTGCCAGCTGTTCGCTGACGACTTATTTACTTTATCATGTATTCAGTTATTTGTCAACTACTTTTTTTGTTTTCTGAAAAACTTTTGATTTTTCATGTTTTCAGAAACAATTATTTCCGACAGCTCAATTAGATTACCACAGGAGGATACATCTGTCAACACTTTTTTACAGTTTTTTTCAAAAAACATAAAAAAACAAAACTCCCAGAAAAAGCCGCGGCTTCTCCTGGGGAGTCTGATTCAGCGCCCGTAAAAAATTCCGGTAAACAGCTTTGCCAGAATATTATTCTTATACAGCGCCCGAAGCATATTATCCTTTTCTATCATTTCAAATCCCGCTTTTCCCACAGAGGTTTCACAGAAAATCGTGAGAACAAGCATGGCAACCCATATAAAAAGAATCGCCTTTCCCCCTCCAAGCAGCCCTCCTGCTATTTTGTTTACCCCATGAATCACAGGCAGACGGGCAATGAGGTTTAAAGCGTACGTTACCATACGTATGGAAACAGTTACAAGCAAGAAAGAAAGAAAAAAGGAAATCCCGTTTACCGCAATCGTTGCCAGATACCCTGAGATATATTCAATAAAAGACTGCGCAGCAAGATAAGTATATGCCTCCTGACTGCTGTTTTTCAGAATATTCTCTGCAATGATCCCCGGCACTCCTATCTCTTCCAGAACTTTCTGTCTGTCCTCTGAATCCGTTTCCCCGATTCCGCCTGTTTTCTCTTTTGCAAATTCCTCCACATTTTCCTGGATTTCTCTGTATACAGGAGTATTTTCCCGTATGAATGTATTTACATACGGATTGACGAACCACACTCCCACAAAAGATAAAAGCACAAGAAATGTAGACACTGCCTCCTTTATGAAGCCCCGTCTGAATCCCACAAAGCAGGAAAAAACAAGAAACACCGCTGTGATAAGCCCAAGCCATGTCCAGTTCATATGATCCTCCTGCTTTTAAGAAAGTTTTATCACATTTACTCCGTTTTCCAGTACAAGAAGGTAACGGTTCCAGCCAAGCTTAAAGAAATCATGGATCGTTCCGTCCACAGTTCCCGAATATTTCACAACGCCCCGGCTGTTCATCACGCACATCTGGGAGCTGTTGTACATCAGAATGTTTCCATCGCTGATTTCGATTTCCGTATAAGGAATATTAAACTCTTCCTTGAATTTAAGCTTTCCGGAAGCGGAGTATACTTCCATTGTATATAATTTATCTTTTTTGTCATTTTTGAATACAAGACCGATCATGTCATCGTCAAAGAACGTACTCACAATTTCTTTCTCGACTTTTACCGTCTTCCCCTCTTTCGGAATCTGTTTTCCGTCATATAAGGTAAAGCCGTCGTCGCGAAGAGCAACGGACTGATTTTCCCCAAGATATTCCACCTGTGGGACGACAACTCCGTCATATGTGTACCCGCTTACAATCCTGTCGTCCTCGTTCTGTCCCACATCTCCGAAATTATAAAACGCCACATAGCTTGTGGTTTCTCCCCCGTCCACAAACTGGTATGCTACCATCATAATGGTGCCGTCGTCAGAAATTGCCACGTCCATAGGGTATCCGGGATCTTCCAGCTTTGTCTGGTTTTCTGCGATCAGGCTTCCGTCTGAACCGTAAAAATTAATCCAGGTTTCGTCTCCCCCGTCCAGGATCGCAGCGACAAGACCACTGGAAGAAATCGTCGCTTTTACGATCGTATAGGAAGTTGTGACGGTTCCCGTCAGCCCTTCTCTGTCAAAAATTGCAATCATATTTCCATCTACATCTGCCACCACAGCCTTGTCCTCATTTACATCTGCCACTGGATTCTGCATGGCACATGTTTCGCTCCATACAGTTTCCAGACTGTCGGATACAAGAGAAATGCTGTCCGGACTGTAGCGAAGGACTTTTCCTGCCATTTCCTCATACTTTGTGGAAACAATATCCTCCTGCTCGCTTGTCTGCAGAGTTTTATAATCGTGGTAGCTTCTTTTTTCCATATAAAAAAGCACTGCAAAAACAATTCCTGCTGCTGCTGCCGCAGTAAGCGCTGTTTTTTTTGCCCTTGAGTAACGGTGTCTGGAAAGCCGTGCTTTGTACTCATTTCCGGATGCTGCCTGCTGCTCTTTTAAAAGCTTTGCCTTCTGTGCCCTTAACTTTTTCTTTTTGTACCTCTTTTTTATATTTTTTAATGTATTTGCCATATTTCTCCCGCTGTTCTCCTGATTATTTATGTGTATCTATACGCCATTATAGCACAATTTTTTACGGCAGTACAATTATCTGTCCCGGATAAATAATTTCCTGTTCTGAAAGTCCGTTTAAGCGGCAGATTTCTTCAATGGCATCTGTGCTCCCGTATCGGGCAACACTGATCTGATATAACGTATCTCCCGGACGGATCACATAAGATTCTTTTGTCCCTGCTGCTGTCTCCTCGCTCACAGAATCGTTCTGTCCGGAAGTCTCCTGCTCTGTAACATTATTTCCTGTCTGTTCCGCGTTTTTCTGTTTTTCCAATGCCTCTCTTCTCTTCGCTTTCCTCACATCAGATTCTTCCCGGTAAACAGAACTGCCATCTGTTTCCTGAGTTTCCTGTACAGGCGCTGCCGTAATCTCCGGCGTCACAGTCCGGGGTTCCTGTTTTTCTTCCACAGGCGTTTCTGACGGTTTCTTCGTGGGTACGGGTGTCACAGCAGGCGCTGACGTAGGCAGAGGCTTCGGCTCTTCCTTCTTTTTCTCTGTTTTCGCCTCTATTACAGAAGAAACCTGCGCTGTCTCCCCAGCCTCCTGCTTTGCCGTTCTGTAATCCTGATAAAAATTTACTCCCACGGCAAAGACTGCCGCAGCAAGCGCGGCTGTTGCGGCATACGAAAACACAGACGTCTTTTCTTCTTTCTTTTCCGGTTTCTCTGTTCCTTCCTCATTTTTCTTTCCGTTTATGATCTTCCGTATATTTTTTACTGTCTCATCTCCTGTCTCCTCCGCCTTTTCCACCTGCATATCTGAATTGTTGTCTATCATATACGCCTGCATCTGCGGATTTTTTTCGTAATAAATATAATATCCTCTCTGGCGTACAAGATTTCCGTTTTCATATCTGAAGAATCCGTCCTCGCGCTCTACAGGCTCCATAAGCATGAGAACCTTTTCTCCTCCGAAGTTTTTTACATGGGCTTTTGTAAAAATCTCCGTTGCGGCAACAGGACACTCCGGCTGTGCAAAAAACCAGCCTACTACCTCCTGATTTTCAAAATATTTCTTCTGAGCCTCATGTATATCCGCCCATATTTCCTCCGAAAAATCAATGTGCTCTCTGGCAGCCTCCATATTTTTTGCAAGAATCGCCCCTTTTACAAAGACGTAAGCCATTCCCTCCTGCCATTTCATTTCTCCTGTCAGTACAGCCGCACAGCCTTCTTTACTCCCCAGTATTTTTTCTGATGATACCGTTCGTCCAAGAAACGTATATACGTAATCCTCAATGTAAATACGGCAGTCTCCGCTGATAAATCCTATCTGGCGTATGTTTCTCGGAACAGAGACAATATCTGCCCCCTCCTGTTTCTCCTCCTTATAGATAACTTCTATCATCTCACATCACCCCTTCGTGTATCAGCATACCACAGGGAAAATGCGGATTTTATCAAATTATAATACCCCTTCTTCATAATTTAGCGACAGATTTTGCACGCTGCATATTTTTTCCTTTTTCCGGATATGATGAAAGCAAAAGAACTGCGAAAGGATTTCTTATGGCTTTTTATATTAATGCAAAAAAAACGGATTCTCCGGCAGAAATTTCTTATCTTTTAAAAAAATGTATTCTTCATCATCCATCAAAATGGACGGAGCTTGTTTTTCTCTGTATCGGAAGCGACAGAGTGACCGGAGACTGCCTCGGACCTTATATCGGACACTCGTTAAGCAGCCTTCAGATTCCCGGAATTTTTGTATATGGAACCCTCTCAGAGCCTGTTCACGCTCTGAATCTGAAAGAGACGGACAAACAGATCAGGGCGGCGCACCCGTCCGCCCTTGTCATTGCCATTGACGCTGCTCTTGGCACAAAAAAGCACCTGGGCTATGTGACCATTGGAAATGGCGCACTTTACCCAGGTGCAGGTGTTCAGAAAGAACTTCCTCCTGTCGGTGATATTCACATTACAGGAATTGTAAATATTTCAGGGTTTCTGGAACAGATGACGCTCCAGAGTACCCGGCTTTCTACAGTTATCTTTCTTGGAGATACCATCATAAAAGGAATTACCGGCATGATTCCGGCAAAAGCCTTTACACGAACTCTTTAATCTGTTTATAAATGCCTTCTGCATCAAGACCGTATTTTTCAAGAAGAGCCACTGCAGGGCCGGATTCTCCAAATACGTCGTTGATACCGATACGTTTTACAGGAACAGGGGCTTTTTCTGCCAGACATTCGCATACTGCGCTTCCAAGTCCGCCGATCACAGAATGTTCCTCTACGGTCACTACTTTTCCTGTTTCTTTTGCAGCTGCCACTACAAGCTCCTCATCAAGCGGCTTAATGGTATGGATATTGATCACCTTTGCATCAATTCCTTCTGCCGCCAGCTTTTCAGCCGCTTCCAGAGAAGGCGCAACGCAAAGTCCGTTTGCGATAATCGTAAGGTCTTTTCCCTCGCGGAGAACAATACCTTTTCCAAGCTCAAATTTATAATCCGGGTTATCGTTGATAACTGGCACTGCAAGACGTCCAAAACGCATATAAACAGGGCCTACATGCTCGTAAGCAGCTTCTACCATAGCCTTCGCCTCAATATCGTCAGACGGGCTTGCAACTACCATTCCCGGAATGACGCGCATCACTGCAAAGTCCTCGCAGCACTGGTGAGTGGCTCCGTCCTCACCAACGGAAATTCCACCGTGTGTTGCGCCGATTTTTACGTTTAATTTCGGGTATGCAACAGAGTTGCGAACCTGCTCAAAGGCACGTCCTGCCGCAAACATAGCAAATGTGCTGACAAAAGGAATCTTTCCTGTTGCTGCAAGTCCTGCTCCGATACCAACCATATTACACTCTGCAATACCGCAGTCGATGTGGCGTTCCGGAAATTCTTTTTTGAAGACACCTGTCTGAGTTGCTGCTGCAAGGTCTGCGTCCAGAACTACTAAATCCTCATGTTTTTTTCCAAGCTCAACGAGCGCTGCTCCATAGCTTGCTCTTGTAGCGATTTTCTTTACTTCTGACATAATGCTTCACCTGCCTTTTCCAAATCTGCCATTGCAATTTCGTACTCCTCATCGTTCGGAGCTTTTCCGTGCCAGCCCGCCTGATTTTCCATAAAGGAAACACCTTTTCCTTTTACTGTCTTCATAATGATGGCAACCGGCATCTCTTTTGTTGCTCTCGCCTCGTCAAAGGCAGCCTTTAACTGATCCATATCATTTCCGTCTTCTACGTTAATTACATGGAAGTTAAATGCCTCGAATTTTTTATCGATCGGATATGGAGAACATACATCGTCAATTTTACCGTCAATCTGAAGTCCATTGTTGTCTACGATCACAACAAGATTGTCCAGTTTTCTGTGACCTGCAAACATGGCAGCTTCCCATACCTGGCCTTCCTGGATCTCACCGTCTCCGAGAAGAGTATACACACGGTAGGAATCTCCGCTTAATTTTGCGGAAAGCGCCATTCCAACTGCCGCGGAAATACCCTGTCCAAGGGAACCGCTTGACATATCTACACCTGGAATATGTTTCATATCCGGGTGTCCCTGTAAATAGGAACCGAGATGACGAAGCGTTTTTAAATCTTCTTTCGGGAAATATCCTCTTTCTGCAAGAGCGGAATAAAGTCCCGGAGCTGTGTGGCCTTTGGAAAGGACAAAACGGTCTCTGTCCGCTTTTTTCGGATCTTTCGGGTCGATGTTCAGCTCTTCAAAATACAGATAAGTAAAAAGGTCTGCAGCAGAGAGAGAACCGCCCGGGTGTCCTGCTTTTGCTGCATGGACTGCTGTCACGATGTCTTTGCGGACTTCGTTTGCAATTTTCTGAAGTTCTAATTTCTCCATGATATTCTCCTTTGAAATTATTATTTGTCGCCAAAAACAGCTCTGTAATCTTCCTGGAATTTTTTGATTCCCGCGTCAGTTAAAGGATGATGAAGCATCTGCTCCAGAACCTTAAACGGAACCGTGGCAATGTCTGCGCCTGCAAGAGCGCACTCTGTCACGTGCATAGGGTGACGAACGCTTGCTGCAATAATTTCTGTAGGAATGTCTGCAACTGCAAACATCTCTGCGATTTCACGGATCAGGGCAACTCCGTCTGTAGAAATATCATCCAGTCTTCCCAGGAACGGAGATACGTATGATGCGCCTGCTCTCGCTGCAAGGAGCGCCTGATTTGCTGTGAAAATAAGAGTAACGTTTGTCTTGATTCCCTCTGCTGCAAGAACCTTTACTGCTTTTAAGCCCTCTCCTGTCATAGGAATTTTCACTACCATGTTCGGGTGAATGGCTGCGATTTCGCGTCCTTCTCTGATCATGCCCTCTGCGTCTGTTGTAGTTGCTTTTACCTCTCCGCTGATCGGTCCGTCTACGATAGTCGTGATTTCTTTGATCACCTCATTGAAATCTCTTCCCTCTTTTGCAATAAGGGACGGATTGGTCGTAACACCGCAGATAATTCCCATGTCATTTGCTGTCTTAATATCCTCTACTTTTGCTGTGTCAATAAAAAATTTCATCTTCTTTTCCTCCTGAATTTTCATTTGAATTTTCGTTCTGTTTCCTGATAAATTCATTATAGCAAACTCTTTTGGAAGTGCAATACAGGGTACAAGTTTATTAATAAATATAGAATTAATAATTATAGTTTTTATTAATAAATCTTATCCTGTATTTTATTGATACACACAAATACTTCGGAAAAGCAGTTTTATTATTATTAATATTTTTTACTTCACTGTTTATTTAATTTTACTTGTATGCTTTTGCATATCAGATCAGGTTCTGGCGTAACCTGTTGTCCTTCGGACAATTACCTTTGGGGTATATTCTATGTTATAAAGGCTTGTTGGCTGCGTATCCATATAGAACTTTTCTGCCGTATCTATTTTCCGGATAATAATGTCGCAGGCATCGCGCCCTTTTAACGCTACAAAATGATCGATCGTAGTGAGGGAGATCCTCTCGATACCTGAATAAAAAATGTTGTCGCAGCCTATTACAGACACATCTTTTGGAACATGAAGGCGGGCTTTTCGAAGGGCGTCGATCGCTCCGATCGCCATCATATCATTCTGCCCGGCAACAGCCGTAAAGCCTGCTCCTTCTTCCAGAAGTTCTGTTGTAAGCTGAAAGCCCATTGCATACTCGGAATCCATTCGCGGATTTCTCCGGTCCATCGCCTCGTCTGCTGCTTTTATGATCACATGACCTTTCAGACCGGCGCTTTCAAACTCCCGGACAAACCCGTCAATCCGCCTGGAACGCTGCCACTGTCTCTTTGTGAGAGGCGGCGTAATAAACGCCACATCCCTGTGTCCAAGATCGAGAAGATGGCGCGCCATCATTTTTCCCACTACTGTATTATCCTGATTAATCGCGTCCACTGTCGTTGTTTTTTCTTTATTGCTTATAATGACAAGGGGAATCTCCTTTGCCATTTCCTCAACCTGCTTCTGAAAATCAGGACTTGGGTTGGAAGCATATATGATCCCTCTGGGCTTTACCGCACCCATCATCTTTAAGTACTTCTCCTCAAGCTGAGGATCTCTCTGGGTATTGCAGATAAAAACGCCGTATCCCTGCTCGTTTGCCACAGATTCAATTCCCTGCAGCAGGAGTACGTAATAAGGGCTTGTAAGAGTAGGACAAAATACAACGATCAGCTTTTCTTTTTTATTTTCTCTTCTGTTTCTCCGCCCCGGAAGCTCATATCCCAGCTCCTTTGCCGCCTGCTCTACTTTACGCACAGTTTCTCTCGAAAAAGAAACGCTGCACTTTCGGTTCAGGATCATGGAAACAGTTGCCTGGGAAACTCCCGCCAGCTTTGCCACATCACTTGACGTTGCTTTTTTTCTTGCCAAAGCTTCTCACTCCTTCTTTTGAAGATGAAAGATTAACAGCGGTAATTAAAGCTCCACTCTGCCTTCAAGGGCGCGAAGAAGCGTTACCTCGTCAATGTATTCCAGATCTCCGCCTACAGGAACGCCGCTTGCAATGCGGCTTACCTTAATTCCTGTCGGTTTAATAAGCTTGCTGATATACATGGCTGTCGTTTCTCCCTCAAGGCTTGAGTTTGTGGCAATGATCACTTCTTTTACATCTTCCTGAAGACGTCTCATAAGTTCTTTCAGCTTAATGTCGTCCGGTCCGATTCCAAGCATGGGGGAAATCGCTCCGTGAAGCACATGATAAACTCCGTCAAATTTTCCTGTTTTTTCATATGCGGCAAGATCCCTTGTATTTTCCACCACCATGATCGTGCTGTGGTCGCGTCTCGGATTGCTGCAGATCGGACACAGCTCCTGGTCTGTAAGGGTGTAGCAGCTTTTACAGTACTGCACGTTTTCCCTTGCTCCCACTATGGCGGACGTAAGCTGTTCCACCTGATCTTTCGGCATATTCATAATATGAAACGCAAGTCTCTGGGCAGATTTTGCCCCGATCCCCGGAAGATGGGAAAGCTGCTCTATAAGCTTTGTAATATGGGAACTATAGTATTCCATCAGAAGGGGAAGCCTCCGCCAAGACCGCCAAGTCCTCCTGTAAGTTTGGACATAACAGCAGAGGATTCCTCCTCTACTTTTCTGAGAGCCTCATTTGTAGCTGCCACAATTAAGTCTTCCAGCATTTCAATATCGTCCGGATCAACTACATCCTCGGCAAGCTTTACTTTTGTCACTTCTCTTTTTCCGGAAATACTTACTTCCACAGCTCCGCCGCCTGCTGTCGCAGTAAATTCTTTCTCCTCAAGAGCCTTCTGGTTCTCTTCCATCTGGCGCTGCATTTTCTGCGCCTGTTTCATAAGATTATTCATGTTTCCCGGCATACCCATGCCCGGAAATCCACCTCTTTTTGCCATAATCATATCCTCCATTATTCTTTATCTGATTCCAAATCCGCCTCTGTCACAACGTCCATGTGGATATTTTCCCTGATCGCCTCGTCTACCGTAATGCGGGACAGATTTGTATGCTGGTGCTGGTTTGCCACAAGCATCTGAATCTCCACCATTTTTCCTGTCTGCCGCAGAATAATTTCCTGCAGCTCCTGTTTTGCCTCCGGGTTATCCACATAAGACTGTCCCAGAAAATCCTGAAATTCCACAAACAGAACAGGATCTCCTGTTTCCCCGTTGTATTTGGGGATTGCTTTCTGAAGCATCTGCTTGAAAACGCCCCCTGTCTGGGAAACGATCGCTCTCCAGCCTGCCACGATTTTCTGCAGATCCTCCGGCGCTGCTTTTTCGGGCTTGCGCTCCTCTACCGCCGGAGCATTTGCAGCCTCAGACGTTCCCGGTACTTCCTGAACAATTACCTGCTGCACAGGAGCTTCTTCTATTTTCCGCTCCAGAACACGCAGCCGGTCCAGAACAGAATCCAGGTTTGTTTCCATCGCAGGACGGCAGAGCTTGATCAGAGCAATCTCCACAAGCACGCGCTTCTGTGTTGCAAATCGTATCTGATTGGACAGATCTGAGAAAATACGGATATACCGCATCAGCGTCTCCGCGTCTGTCATCTCGCTTTCTTCTTTTAAAAGCCTGAGATTATCGGAAGAGACGTCAATGGCTTCCTCCGGATTTTCCGATGTTTTTACAAGAAGGAGATTTCTCATATACCAGGTAAAATCTCCTACAAACTGGCTGAGTTCCCGTCCTCCTACGATCAGATCCTCCAGAATGTGAATGCTTCCTGTTACATCGCCTTTTAAAACCATTCGTAAAAGGCGGCTGAACACTTCCGTATCCACAGCTCCCAGAACCTCCAGCACTTTGTCGTAGGTGAGCGTTTCTCCAAGATAAAAAGCAATGCACTGGTCAAGAAGACTTAAAGCGTCTCGCATGGAACCATCTCCCGCCTTCGCCACATAGCGAACCGCCTTCTCTTCCGCCTCAACTCCTTCCGCACTTAAAAGCTCCTGAAGCCTTGCAGCAATGGTATCAATGGTAATCCTGTGAAAATCATATCTCTGACACCTGGAAAGAATGGTAACCGGAATCTTGTGCGCCTCTGTTGTTGCAAGAATGAAAATCACATAGGGCGGGGGCTCTTCCAGCGTTTTTAAAAGAGCGTTGAAAGCCCCGGTGGAAAGCATATGCACCTCGTCGATAATGTATACCTTGTAATTTCCCTCTGTTGGACGGTACGTAACTTCCTCACGGATTTCGCGGATATTATCCACACCGTTGTTGGAAGCCGCGTCGATCTCAATGACATTCATAGACGTTCCCGCCTGGATCGCCCGGCACATTTCACATTCATTACACGGGCTTCCATTTACAGGATGCTGGCAGTTTACTGCCTTTGCAAGAATCTTCGCCACTGAAGTCTTACCTGTACCTCTTGTTCCGCAAAAAAGATACGCGTGTCCGATACGGTTTGCCTTTATCTGATTTGTCAGTGTTTTTACAATATGGTCCTGACCTTTTACATCGTTAAAATTATCAGGACGAAACTTTCTGTAAAGGGCAGTGTAGCTCATAACACACTCCTATCATTCGCACAGCCGCCGCGGAAAAATTCCCGCGGCGGTCTTTTCTACATGGTTATAATACGGGAAAACACCTTGTCCCGTCAAGTAGGGATTGTGCTTTCTCAGTCTCCGAAGCTGATTCCGATCTGTTTGGCAGCTTTTACTGTCTGGTCTTTCGGATTTACCATCTTAAGCTTTCCTGCACATTCTTCCAGAGGCACACGTTTGATCTTTCCATTTACAATACCGATCATAACACCGTATTCTCCGTCAATGATCGCTTCTGCTGCACCTGCTCCGATCCTTGTGGAAAGTACACGGTCATATGCGCACGGCTCTCCGCCTCTCTGTGTATGACCCGGCACAGTAATGCGAACCTCGCTTCCTGTCTCTTTAAAAATCTGGTCTGCAATCTCATAAGATACAGACGGATATTTCTTTGCCCTTGCTTCCAGCTTTTCTTTATATTTCTTTTTGGAAAGCTGCGCGTCTTCTTTTGAAATCGCTCCTTCTGCAACTGCAAGGATTGTAAATCTCTTTCCTGCTTTTGCCCTTCTCTGGATCGCCTCCACTACTTTTTTGATGTCATATGGGATTTCCGGAATCAGAATAATATCTGCCCCACCTGCGATACCTGCATGAAGAGTCAGACTTCCGACTTTATGTCCCATAATTTCCACAATAAATACGCGGCCATGAGACGCTGCTGTTGTGTGAATGCAGTCAATAGCGTTTGTGGCAATATTTACCGCACTCTGGAAGCCGAATGTCATGTCTGTTCCGAAAATATCATTATCAATGGTTTTCGGAAGATGGATAATATTTAATCCTTCCTCGCGCAGAAGGTTTGCTGTTTTCTGCGTTCCGTTTCCGCCAAGGATTACAAGGCAGTCAAGACAGAGCTTATAATATGTCTGTTTCATTGCCTCCACCTTATCCAGTCCTTTTTCGTCCGGAACACGCATCATTTTAAACGGCTGTCTTGAAGTTCCGAGAATGGTTCCGCCCTGTGTGAGAATACCGGAAAAATCTTTTGATGTGAGCATACGGTATTTGCCGTAGATCAGTCCTTTGTATCCGTCGTCAAATCCGTAAACCTCCAGCTCGTCAATGGAGTTGGAAAGACCTTTTACAACACCGCGCATAGTTGCGTTTAACGCCTGGCAGTCGCCGCCGCTTGTCAGCATACCGATTCTTTTAATCATAATAACCTCCATTCTGTGCTTCCTGTCTGCACAATCGCAATTCTTAATGGTTATTATATAACAATTTGTCGTTTTCTACAACAATGAGAGACCGATTAAGAAATTAAAATAAACAAAAATCAGGTTCCCTGACGGCGAGATACAGGCAGTTTCAGCGCAGACCTGTTGATTTTTTCGTTTTGCTCCGCCGCTTATCTGCGGACGGAAAAGTAAACTCGCTACCGCTCGAACACATTTTTCCGCCCGCGCTATGCTCGCAAACCTTCAAAAATCTGCCAATGTCCGCTTATGAAATTACCTGTATCTCACCTGTGCACGGAATCTGTTTTTTTCTGTTTATAAGAAAATTTCAAAAAAATAACCAGAGCTCTCCTTCCGGATATACTCTGGTTCGATTACTTTTTTTACGCGCGCCGCACTTCGAAATGGTCCCACAGACGTTACCTCTACAGTTAACTCGGCTCAGGCACCCTCACGGCACACAAGAGCTCCTGCTTAGTGCTGCTGCATTCCTGCCCTGACACGGTTCACAGGTTCCTGTTGCGTAAGACCCAAACGTCAACGCCACTTATAAAGGGCAGCTCTGCAGGATACAGTCCTCAGATTGGCATCACCCCTGCTGTAGCGGATTGCAGGTACAGGGCACCGCTAACTCCCCGGCTGCGCGGAATTTAATTATAGATGGTTTCCGGGAATTTGTCAATCATTTGCGAAAAACTCTTTCAACTTTCTTTTACCTGCACTCCTGTTTCATGGCAGAATATCCAATTAACACAGTCCATACGTAAGCACATGTCTTGGGGATCATAAGCATTCCGATCATAGGAATCGCATCTGCCCACAGTACCACTGGAATATAAAATCCGAAACTCAGCACGATTGTAAGCCACATATAGCGAAACGGTTTGTCCTTATGCTCTTTTGCGCTTCGATAGAATAAAACAATTACCAGCAGTCCCAGAAGAGCAAAAGGAATATTGCGGTAAATTCCCCAGGAAAGAGGCGCTTCTGCACTCAGCCACTGATTCTGCGGCATCATACAGAGAATCACTCTCAAACCTGCCAGAATGTATACAGCGGCAGTGATCCCGTTTTTCCCTCTGATCTGATAACGCTGACGCCATACATAGTAAAGCAGTACATAAAAAACCGTCATGGTAACGGAAGTAATCCACTTTCCAATCCCCAACGGAACCGTATAATTTTCCAGACCTGTGGTGCAGAGAGCCAGCGCACGCGGAACAAGGTGGAACGCATCTCCTGCCCCCAATACAACTGCCATAAAGCCAAACAGCCGGAACTGGCGATTTCCCTTACTGCCGCGAATCATCAAGATTCCGATGGTAATCACAGAAATCAAATAAACCGCGTCAAACAAAGTTTCTACAATAGCCTGCATATTCATTCTCCTTTATTTTTTATTTTAAGCTCTAGAAAGCGCTTTGCCATAATTACAGCCAAATAAGAGCCCTGCCAGAAGAAGCGAAGCCCCAAGCCCCGTGTAAAAAACAGCAATAAACTGCTCCGGTGCAAGTCCGCCTGCTCTGATACCAATCCCACCGGTCATCATCACTGCCATGATGAGAAACGCCTTTCTGTCAAAAAACTTTAAAAAGAAATGACGCTCATCCTCATAAGAGTTGATCCTGTCCGTATGTTTTTTTACTAATTTTCCAAACACAAATTTTTGAAAAACGCCAAATACCAGAATGGACAGCAGAATATTTAATATGGTTCGATAAGCCGGATACGCCATCAGACCAATGCGAAGAATATTAAATCCCGCTATGCTCCAAACAAGACAGGCAAGAAGCAGCAAAGTATTTCGTTTTACTTTCATATCATGTCACCTCCTTTAGTGAACATCGTTCATTTTATCGGTTAAACAAAGTATCTCGCCTGCGAGATACTCCGCCTGCGGCGGGTCGCTTCAGCGACATACTTCTTTTCCACATTAAGTATAAATTTCAGTATATGGTTCTGCGGACAATCTCCAGCACAGCCTCCACATCATAATCCTGACGAAGTAAGGCGGACAGCATCAAAGAAAACAGTACGTCTGCAAATTTCTCTGCTGTAAACTGCTCTGTAAAAGCATTTTCCCGAACTTTTCTGTCCCTCTTTAAAACAAAGCTAAGCCCGTCTAAAATATGCTGCCAGGTCCGCTGCATTCGCTGCTTTCCATCGGATTTCTCTTCCTGCATAAATCCAAGTGAGTGAAGAGTAAAAAAACCAGGATACTGTCTGCAACCATATTCCATCCGCTCATACATCCATGTAATACAGGCAAGCGTATCCTGAAATATCTCTTCATCATCCTGACGATGAAAAATTTCGAACCATACACTTTCCACCGCTGCTCCCACAAGCGTAGCTTTGGAATCAAAATAATTATAGATGGACCCGACCGATACGCCGCAGGCTGCCGCAACCGAACGGATATTAACGGCAGACCAGCCCTGCTCCTGAATTAATTCCCGGCTGGTTTTCAAAATTTCTTCTTTTGATGTTACAATCTTATTCATGCAATCACCTCAATCTGAACAATGTTCATTATATAAAAACTTACTGTATTTGTCAAGTATTGTTTTTATAAAAGACCGGGAAGGTCTTTCAGGTCACATCTGCCCCAAATAAATTACCCCCGGTCTCTTGTTTTCTGTTATTTGCAGTATTCTGCCACAACCTGATTGATCACTTTGCCGTCTGCTTTTCCTTTTAACTCGCCCATAACAGCCTTCATAATCTGACCTTTATTTTTTGTCGCAAGAACGTCTGAGAATTTTTCCTCGAGAACTGCCCTGATCTCCTCTGCACTCATCTGCTTTGGCGCGTATTTCGCAATGACATCGTAACGTGCCTGGTACTCGTCGCGAAGATCCTGGCGGCTCTCCGGGCATGTGTCAATCTGCTCTTTTACTGTCTTCAGTTCTTTTAAGATAATGCGGTCCACAAGCTCCGGCGCGATGTCGTCACGGCAGCCCTCGTCAATGGCAGCCTTTTTTACTGCTGCAATAAGAGAAGAAACTGCTTCCTTTGTTACCTTGTCCTTTGCTTTCATTGCAGCTACCATATCTTTTCTTAACACTTCTAATTCCATGATAATACCTCCCTGTGTTTTATTTCTGCTATCATACTACATCATTTCCATTTTCGCAAATCTGCATTTCTCTCTCTGCTGCTTTTTTGGCTTCTTTTGCCTGTTTTTTCTTTTCCCGCAGTTTTTTAAAAAAAGCGGAAAGCATGGTGGAACATTCCTCCTCAAGAACACCCCGAACCACCTTTACCTTATGATTGAAGCCTTCCATCTCGAGAATATTGATCACAGACCCTGCGCAGCCTGCCTTCGGATTCATGCTTCCGATCACCACCTCGTCAATTCTTGACTGCACAAGGGCTCCTGCACACATCTGACACGGTTCCAGTGTCACATACATGGTGCAGCCCTCAAGGCGCCAGTCCCCAAGCTTTTTACTCGCCTTTCTGATGGCGTTCAGCTCTGCATGAGACAGAGTATTTTTATCTGTATTTCTCCTGTTATAACCTCTTGCAATGATTTTTCCATCATTTACGATCACACAGCCTATCGGCACTTCTTCCAGAGCCTCCGCCTTTTTTGCCTGACGGATTGCCTCTTTCATAAAACGTTCCTCTTCTGTCAGCATGTTTTTCCTCCAAGAGCTTTCTCAATTTTCCCTTTGTTCTTTATGTAATAAATCACTCCCACTGCATCTGCAAGAATCCAGCCAATGGGAACTGCCGCCCAGATTCCTCTGACCCCGATCATCGGAATCGCAGACAATCCGTAGGCAAGGGCAACCCTTGTTCCCAGAGAAAGAATCGTAAGCACAACTGACATTCCCGGAAGCTTCACCGCCCTGTAAAGACCATAAAGCAGGAAAAGGATTCCGATTCCGAAGTAAAAGCTTCCTTCTATGCGGAGATATTCCACTCCCACGGAAATAATTTCTTTTTCTGCGCCGCTCACAAAGATTTTCATAAGCGGTTCTGCAAAAATAAAGACTGCGCTGCTGATCACCGCACAGAAAAGCACGGAGGTCATAACTGCGCTTTTTATCCCTTTCTGGATTCTCTCAAATTTCTTTGCGCCGTAATTCTGGGCAATAAATGTAGAAAACGCATTTCCAAAATCCTGCACCGGCATATAGGCAAAGGAATCAATCTTCACTGCTGCCGCAAACGCAGCCATTACAACCGGTCCAAAACTGTTTACAAGCCCCTGAACCATCAGAATCCCAAAGTTCATAATCGACTGCTGCATACAGGTAAGAAAAGAAAAACCGGCGATTTCATTTAGCATTTTCCCCTTAAAATGAATCTCTTTCAAAGACACACGAAGCTCCGGAAAATACTTCTGTGTATAAAAAGCGATTCCAATCCCCGACACAAACTGGGCGATAACGGTCGCCTCTGCCGCTCCTCCCACGCCCCTTTGAAACGTAAACACGAAAAGAAAATCAAGGATAATATTTAAAACTGCCGACACACCAAGAAAAACAAGGGGCACGACAGAATTTCCGATCGCCCGAAGAAGCGCCGCATAATAATTATATAAAAAAGTAGCGCTGATTCCCGCAAAAATGATTTTCAGATACTCTTCCATATAAGGGGTTACCTCTGTCGGAACCTGTAAAAGCCTTAAAATCAGCGGAAGCCCTGCAAATACAAGGACATTCAGCACAATCGTCACTGCTGCGATCAGCCCGAAGGCGTGTACCATTCCCTCCTTCAGCCGTTTCCTGTCCTTCTGTCCGTACCAGATGGAAAAGGCGGCGCCGCTTCCCATACACATACCAAGCAGAATGGAGGTAAGAAACGTCATAAGCGTATAGGACGATCCCACTGCTGCAAGGGCGTTCGCTCCCAGGAAACGGCTTACGATCAGAGTGTCTGCAATATTATAGCACTGCTGCAGAAGGTTTCCCGCCATCATAGGAAACGCAAAAAAGAGCAGGTTCTTCGTAATGTTTCCTTCTGTCAGATTTCTCTGTCTCATAACTTCCTCCCCAAAGTAGTTCTTCTGAAATTATACGAATTTCCTGCTCTTCTGTCAATTAAAGGGCAATCTCATATTTTTCTATATTGATTTTTGCTTTTCCATCACAGGAAAATACAATGCCGTCTGCCTCCGGCGGCGTACAGATCGCAGTCGTCACTGCCTGGGCTCCGTCGTTTACAAACAGTTCCACAGACTGTCTGTCCATGATAAAACGAAGCTTCAGATTCTTTTCTTCTGCTTTGTCATTTTCCGGAAGCTTCCATGTCCTCTGACATACGACGTCTCTTATCACGCCGCAGTACGTTCTGTCTATTGTCATCAACTGTTTTTTTCTGTGATACGTATAGCTTGTAGTATATTCCTCATTATGTGCAAGTTCTATGGAAAATTCATCAAACCCGTCTCCGCAGATCTCCACTGTCATATCAAGCACGCGCCCGCGAATGCCGTCAATCTCCATCTCTCCGGAAATTTCCCGGCTGTTTATGATACATGGACTCTTCCTGTAATTTTTCAGCTCCTCAACCGGATTCTGGTACAGCCTTCCGTTCACGTATCTCAGTTCTCTGGGAATAGTCATCATTCCCTGCCACTTCTGTCCCAAAGGCATCACACAGGCATCCCAGGATTTCAGCCAGGCGATCAGAATCCTTCTTCCGTCCGGAAGCTCCGTTGTCTGCGGCGCATAAAAATCAAGGCCGTAATCAAGAGATTTCGGGGCTTCTTTCACAAAAGTATGCGTTTCCCTGTCATACTCCCCTGCAAAAAATACAGCATTATTTCCGTTATGGAATTCATATTTCTGTGCCTTCATATCCTGTGGGGAACAGATTAAAAAGTGTTTTCCGTCCAGTCCGAAAAAGTCCGGGCACTCCCACATGGTTCCCACTTCTCCTGTGCTGTTTTCTGCAAGCACTGTCTCAAATTTCCAGGATTCCGGAGTTTCCCCTGAAAAAAGTACAACCTGTCCTTTCTGCTCCTCGTTTTTATTTCCTACGATCAGATAATACTTTCCATCCTCTTTCCATATCTTGGGATCGCGAAAATCAATCCGGCTGCATCCCTCCGGCATCATCTCTCCTGTGACAACCGGGTTTTGGGCAAATTTTTCATATTCTCTTCCATTGCCGTATGCAAGACACTGATTCTGTCTGTCCTGCATACTTCCGTCAGGAAGAGTTTCCTGACTTACACCTGTGTACATCAGAATATGTTTCCCGTCTGCTTCCATTGCGCTTCCTGAAAAGCAGCCAAGATGGTCGAATTTCTCGTCCGGCGCCATTGCTGCCGGAAGCGTCTCCCAGAAAACCATATCCTTCGATACGCAGTGTCCCCAGTGCATGGGACCCCAGTCTCTTGTATAGGGGTGGTACTGATAAAACAGGTGGATTTCTCCATTATAGAAGGAAAATCCGTTGGGGTCGTTCATCCAGCCAATGGGAGGAGTTACATGAAAGACCGGTTTTTCCTCTGCCGGAATCTTCTGTTTTTCTTCTTCTTCGTATTTGTGAGCTTTCGTAAGTTCTGCACTCATAATCTTCTCCTTTTATTCTGCTTTCTGTTCTTCTTGTAAGGATTCCTGATACTTGTCAAAATATTTCTGCTTAATCTTCAGATAATCAGAAAGACCGTACTGCTCCATTTTTTCAAGGTATCTGTCCCACTCCTCGTCAATACCGCCATTTAAAATCCAGTCTGCCTTTTTCTGCTCTGCATACTTTTTAATATCTGTATCATACTGAGATACTTTATTTGTATCTTCAATACTCATAAACACATTTGGATATACGTACTTGCTGTTCATATCTTCCAGGTATGTCTCGTGCATATTGTCAAGACGCCACTTTGCATCTGTGGGCTGCGTCACATACACACCATAATATTCATTCAGGATAGCAAGCGGTCCATTAACAGACTGTGCCTCACGCACCTCCACAGGAGACTGATCGCCCAGATCCATATGGAAAAGCATGGGTTCACCTTTTTCATTTTCTCCCATCTCAAAAATATTGAAGGAATCTTCTTCTCCGTAAGTTCCCCAGTTATTCTGCGGCGACTGAAGAGGCGCATACATCTGGTCGATCCAGGCTGCCGCAAGGGCTGTATTTTCACAGCTCGTAGTAAGTACACATCGTCCTCTGTCAAAACCGCTTGTTTCACTGTTATTCTGACGTGTAATATTTACAAGTCCCTCCGGTCCTGCAAGAGCAGGAAGCATCACATAATCCTCATAATTATCAATATTGGAAATATCCCATGTAAAACAGAGACCATATCTGTGACTTTTTCCCTTCGCCACATAAGTACTCCACTCCTGGGTAAACGCTTCCGGGTCTACAAGATTCTGCTCCACAAGACTGTGAAGCCATTTGATCCCCTCTTTATATCCTTCCTGCACAGAGGTGTAAATCACTTCTCCCTCATCTGTCACTGCGAAATGGTCGCCTGTATCTCCGTACCCCTCACCGAATCCATTGATCAGGATAGCAGGGTCCTGGTCTCCGTTGTTGATGATAAAGGACATGGGAATCACATCTCCCTCAATCTGAAACTCTTTTTCCAGTTCGTCCGCATGATCGCGAAAAGCGATCAGAACCTTCTCAAGCTCCGCCGTTGTTTTCGGAACCTCAAGTCCGAGAAAATCAAGCCACTTTTTATTAATATACGGAATATTTCCGATTGCCTGGATCGCTTCTTTTCCTTCTCCAAGCTGCTCGATCCAGGGGAAAGAATAAATATGTCCGTCCGGAGCTGTACACATAGTCCTGTATTCTGGATACTGCTCAAATACAGCCTGAAGATTCGGCATATATTTGTCGATCAGATTTTCCAGCGGGATAATAATACCCTGTTTTGCATAGCGAAGCAGATCATAATCATTCATTCCCGCATTAAACAGCCCGTCCGGAAGATTTCCAAACTGTGCGAGGGCAAGATTTTTCTTATCTGCAAACTGGTCTGCAACAAAACAGGTCCAGTCAATATGTACATTTGTCTGTTCTTCCAGTCTTTTAAAGATTTCTCTCTCATTGGGATCCTGTGTGGAAGTTGCAGGCGCATTTGTGATAAAGGACAGCTCCGCTTTTTCCTCAAGGGGAAACGTCACTTCTTCCACAGGCGTATCCGGATTGATATTTGCTTTCAGCCTCTCCTTTTTCCCACAACCTGTCATAGAAAGCATGAGAGCCACAGAAAGCCCCACTGCAACGAACACTTTCATATTTCTTTTCATGATATTTTCCTCCTCATTCTCAGCCTTTTACAGAGCCGACCATAATTCCCTTGTCAAAATACTTCTGGAAAAACGGATACATAACCAGAAGGGGAAGACTGGATACTACGATCGTTGCATATTTCAAAAGCTCTGCCACTTTCGCCATCTCTGCCGTACTCTGAATATCTGCGATCATTCCCGGCTGCGGTGTATTCTGCACCAGAATGGAGCGAAGCACAAGCTGAAGAGGCTGCAGGTCCGCGTCATTTAAGTAGATCATCGCGTCAAAATAGCTGTTCCACATTCCCACAAAAGAGTAAAGCGCCAGAACTGCAATGATCGGTTTGCACACAGGCATCATAATCTGGAAAAAATGCTGGATTTCGTTTGCACCGTCAATGGCGGACGCTTCCCGCAGTTCCTTTGGAATGGACTGGTAATACGTTCTTGCCAGAATCATGTTCCACACATTAAACGCACCCGGGATTAAAATTGCCCAGATTGTATTTACCATGTGAAGCTGATTGATCAAAATAAAGGTCGGCATCAGGCCGCCGCCGAAAAACATGGTGATAATAAAGATGGCATTAAAAAACTTTCTTCCCACAAATTCCTTTTTTGACATGGGGTATGCGGCAAGCAGAGTGACAAAAACAGAAATCACCGTAAATGCGCCTGAATAAAAGAAGGAATTTAAAAATCCTCTCCAAATCATGCCGTTTTCCAGAACTCTTCTGTATGCGTCCAGCGTCCAGTCCTTTACATTCAGGCTGATCCCTCTGCTGTTTAATACGTTTGGATCCATAAAGGAAGCTGCCACAACATATACAAGGGGAACGAGAACTGCCAGTACAAAAAGGCCGAGAAGGACGTAGCCTGTTCCCAGTATCGCTTTATCAGCCGCCCCAAGCTTCATTTTTCTTCTTGTTTCCATACTGTACAACCTCCTATAATCCTTCGCCTTCGTTTAACTTTTTCACTACCCAGTTGACTGCGATCAGAAGAATCACATTGATCACAGAGTTAAAAAGACCTACTGCAGTCGAATAGCCATAGTCTCCGTTCAGAAGACCAATCTTGTATACATAAGTTGATAAAATCTCAGATGCCGGAAGGTTCATATCTGTCTGAAGGGCATATGCCTTTTCAAATCCGATGCTCATAATATTTCCAGCCTGTAAAATAAACTGGATCACAATAATGTTTTTAATTGCAGGAAGCTCCACATAGCGGATCTGCTGGAAAATATTTGCGCCGTCCACAATGGCTGCCTCCTCAAGATCTTTGCTTGCGTTGGAAAGAGCTGCCGTATACATAATGGACGCCCAGCCTGCGCTCTGCCAGATGCCGCTTGCAATGTAAATCGTCCGGAAAGATTCCGGCATCGTCATCCAGTTGGTATCAATTCCAAGAGCCTGATTGATCGGTCCCACAGGCGACAGGAACATACGCACCATACCGCAGAGGACAATAACAGAAATAAAATTCGGCGCGTAAATTAAAAGCTGGATTTTTTTCCGGATTCCTGTCAGACGGATACGGTTTAACAGAAGCGCCAGTATGATCGGAACCGGGAATCCCCAAAGCAGACCAAACAGACTGAGTTTCAGGGTATTCATAAGATAATTCATAAAGTCCGGCGAAGATAAAAATCTCCTGAAATATTCAAGACCTACCCATTCGCTTCCAAATATTCCGTCGATCACATTGTAATCCTCAAATGCGATCAGTACGCCTCCCATAGGAAGATACTTAAAAATCACTGTCAGAAGAAGGGCTGGCATTAAAAAGAATATGTATAGCTGCCAGTTTTTTCTGATGTACCCCAGTTTCTTTGCCGCTGTCTGCCTGACTGCGGTTTTTCCCTTTGCAGGTGTTCTCATTTCTCTTTCCTCCGTTTCCTTTTGTTTTTTCAAGAACGTTCCAATGACTGTATAACCGGTAAAGTAACCGGTTACTTTACTTTGATATTACACCCGGAAAGCCGGTCTGTCAATAGATTTCGACAAACTTTACAAAAGAATCTCGCTTGCGAGATTCTTCGCCTGCGGCATAAAATAACCGGTTCCGTAACCAGTTATTTCATCGTTGCTTTTTGCTTTTATTCTTGTTATACTTATTTTTAATAAATTTACAGAAAGCAGGGGTACTTCTATTATGACTGCAAAAAAAGTTACGTTTGCAGATATTGCAAAATACACCAATTTTTCCAAGACAACGATCTCCAGATATTTTAATAATCCCGACTCTCTCACTCTTGAAAATCAGGAGAAGATCGCCAGCGCTCTGGAGGAACTGGGGTATCAGGAAAACAAGCTTGCAAAAGTTCTCGCAAATGGAAAAAGTGAATTTGTGGGAATCATTATCCCCAATCTTTACCTTCACTACTACTCGGAGATGCTAAATCAGATTTTATCCAGCTACTCGGATTACCATTATAAATTTCTTGTTTTTGTAAGCAGTGACAAAAAAGAACTGGAACAGCAGTATCTGGACGAGCTGATGGCATATAAAATCGAAGGGCTGATCGTATTAAGCCACACTTTTCCCTCAGAAGAGCTCGCCTCTTATCATATTCCCATTGTTGCGATTGAGAGAGAAGCCGAGCATATATGCAGCGTAGATACTGACAACTACATGGGAGCCGTACAGGCAGCCTCTCTTCTCATTCACAACGACTGTGATGTTCTGATCCACATCAATGTGCCTGTCCCGGAAAAAGTACCCGCTTTCCAGCGTATTCGAGGTTTCGAGGACACCTGCCGGGAGCAGAATATTCCATATAAACTTGTCCTGCGTGATCTGGGAAATACATATGAGACAACTTTTGAGGCAATCAAAGAAGTATTTGAAGAAATCGAAGCTTCTTATCCCGGCAAGAAAAAAGGTGTTTTTCTTGCCAATGACACTTACGCCAATATTTTCCTGAACCTTGTTTTTCAGAAATACGGAAAGCTTCCCGAAGATTATCAGATTGTAGGATTTGACAATTCTCCTATTGCAAACGAGGCAATTCTCCCCATTACTACAGTGGGACAGCAGATTGACAAAATCGCCAGAACTGCAATGGAGCTTCTTGTCCTTCAGATGAACGAAATGAAAAAAAGAAAACCGAACCCTTTAAAAGCGCCTGTCCATAAACAGATCACACCAGTTCTTATCCGCCGTAATACAACGGATTAATTTCAGAACCCGAGGAGGTTTTATGTATGAAAATCTGTGGTTTTAACAAAACAACTTTATTAGATTATCCCGGACGTGTTGCCTGTACTATATTTTCAGGCGGCTGCAATTTCCGCTGTCCCTTCTGCCAGAACGGCGGACTTGTGGTAAGCCCGGAAGACCAGCCGGAATATTCCAGAGAAGAAATTCTCTCTTTCCTGAAAAAACGCCATGGGATTCTCGACGGCGTGTGCGTCTCCGGAGGCGAGCCTACCCTCTCCTCTTCCCTTGGCTCTCTTCTTCAGGATATAAAAAATCTTGGATATTCCGTAAAGCTCGATACAAACGGCTCCCGTCCCGACACGCTGAAATCCCTTGCAAAAGACGGACTGATCGATATGATCGCAATGGATATTAAAACAAGTCCCGGGCGATATTCCGTTCTTACCGGCATTCCTCACCCGGATTTAAACGCCATATATGAATCTGTGGATTTTCTGATGAGCGGAAATCTTGATTACGAATTTCGAACGACTGTTGTAAAAGAGCTTCATAAAGAAAGTGATTTCCGCGAAATCGGAATGTGGCTTAAAGGTGCAAAAGCCTACTATCTCCAGGCTTACCGCGACTCGGAGGAAGTCCTTCAGCCTGGATTTAGCAGTTATTCCCGGGAAGAATTATTGCACTTTCGTTCCATTCTTCTGGAATTCATCCCCCTGGTGGAAGTCCGGGGAATTGATTAACCGGTACCAGTAGCCTCCCTGCCTGCCCGGAACCTGAATTTCCCGGCTTTTTCGGAAAAAAGGAAATCCGAACATATTTGCCATAAATCGTTCCTGCTGGTCGTATATACCCGGCACACCGAGAATCTGCTGCCCGTTTTCTTTTGTACAGAGAAGAAGATGTCCAAAATTATAATATCCGTACAAAAGAAACCGGTTTTGCCGTAAGGGGCAGTTTTTTCCGGAAAAACAGGGGAGGTCGCCCGGTTTTATTTTTCTGCAGTTAAAAAAATCTCCGTCTTCAAAAGGGGTATACGGTTCTCCGGGCATATGGCGTTCCTGCTGCACTTCTGTTGCGGTCACGTTCTCCTCTTCTGTGGGCGGCTCCTCCTGTTCTTCCTCCGGGCTGTCTTCTTCTGAAAATTCTTCAAACAGATCCGGTATAATTTCTATATCGTCCCATTCTGTCCCGAAGAATGCCCCAAGCTCTGTCAGAAACACCATTCCCCCAAGCTCTTCCAGCGCCACCCTCTGTCCTCCTATGTCCCGGGATGAAGTTTCCATAATATGTCTGACTCCGTTCGCCTCTGTTTTGCAGGAGTCAAGGAGAATCCCTCTCATTTTCTTCTCCGCTCTTACAAAGGCATAACTTTTACATTCTGTACCTGCCAAAATTCCCGGACACTGCAGATGCAGTTCCATCGTACACCGTTCTCCCCATGACTCTACTTTTACAAATCCGCAGTTCTCCTCTTTCTTTCCTTTTCTGTATTCATATACATAAGCAACAAAACGCCTGTATTCTCCCAAAATATACCCTCCGTTGATTCTTCTGTCTTTAAAATATATGACTCCCCTTTCCTTTCATGCCCTGTCTTTTTCATTTCCCAACTGCCGGAACCAAATTTTTTAATTTTTTTTATTTTTTTGCTTGACAACTACATAAAAACCAGATATAATAGCTCTTGCAGTTGACGAAGCGTGGCTCAGTTTGGTAGAGCGCTGCGTTCGGGACGCAGAGGTCGTGGGTTCGAATCCCGTCGCTTCGACTGATTAAAAAACCTTGAAAACAGATGTTTTCAAGGTTTTTTTATTGCGATTTATTCCAAAAACAGGCAGTTTCTTTTTGAACTCACCAAGGATGCCCACCTTACTTTGTTCAGCAAATGCAACTGCCTGATTTTCTTATTTTCTGTACGATTTCACATCTCTTTTTTCAATTTTCTGAAATCCCCCAGCGCCTTCCACCCAATTTTTACAATCTTTTTGAGATTAAGGGAATTTATTCCGCCCTGACGCGGTTTAAAAGAAATTTCCCGGAAGCACACCTTTTCCTGATAATACACAAAATATGTCGTCAGCATAATATTGGGAATATTGTAATCTTCCGGAAGTCTCTTTATGTACTTTTCCAGAAGCTCCGCTTTCATAAGACGGAAAGGCGCATTTGCATCTTTTACCCGGATTCCGAATATCATGCGAAGAAGAAGGCACACTACATTTTCCACAAACTTTCTGGATTTACCGTCTCCCCGGACAGAGCGGCTTCCAATAATGGCATCGTATTGTTCCTTTAAATCCCAGAAGGCTTCAAATTCTTCCGGATCTGTCTGACCGTCCGCATCTGTCTGGAATACATAGTCCGCGCCATGCTGTACTGCATGGCTGTACCCATAGAGAACGGAGCTTCCGTGTCCGCCATTTGCCTTTTTCAGCGGTTGAAGAAGAGGCATTTCTTTTTTCATCTTACACAGGATTTCCCATGTACTGTCCGTGCTTCCGTCATTTACCACTACAAGCCGGGACTCTCCTTCTCCTGAATGCCTCCGGATTACGGCATACCACTCCTTTACTGTCCTTTCAATATTTGTTTCCTCATTATAAGCAGGAATTACTATATATAATTTTTCCATACATATTGGTTCCTTTTCTAAAATTTCCATACCAGAACATTCTATCACAAACATATCCCAAACGGGAAAAAAATTACAAAAGAGGACAGTATTTCTCACTGCCCTCTCTCTTTCGTAATCTTCCCTTTCTCACTTCATCGCCTCTGTAAGTTTACGGATATTTTCCTGTTCGTATCCGTTTAATACTTTTTCATCAAAATGATCCGGTTCAATCGTTCCGTTGTACCATGTTTTTTCCGAAAAATAATTTCTATATTTTTCAGAGGAAAATTTTCTTCCATGCCGGGCATAAATCTCGTTGATCCCAAGCTGGAGCTCATCGTCTGTCAGATTTTTTATCTCTTCATCTGTTAAATAGCGGCTGTCGCTTCCGTCAAGAAAATATCCTGAGCCAAAACTTTTCTGAAGTGTGGCAATATTTTTCTCTTCGTACTCATTAAAAACGCTTTCATCAAAATCGGAAGCTTCTACCGTACCTTTATACCAGTTCTTTTCATCAAAATATGTCTGCACCTCGGGAAGAACAAATTTCCTTCCATGCCGGGCATAAATTTCATTGATCGCCATCTGCCGTCCTGCCGCGTCTATGTTTTTCACTTCCCAATCCGCAAGTTCTCTTGTCTGAGATTCCGGAAGAATATAATAATCCGGCGAACGGTTCATATTTTCCACAAGAACCTTCCCATCTGTGACAGAAGCAGAAACAACTGCGTTTCCGGACAATCCGGTTCCAAGCACGATTCCCGCCAGTATCCCTGTTAATATCCTCTGCCTTTTTGTCATAGCAAAAACCCCCTTTCTGCTATTAAATCGCCTCCTTTTTTGTAATTTTATTATAACATATCATTTTCTCATTCTGTATTTCTGAATATCCCGTTTTCGCAATTATTGTTATCAGGCATAACAACATGCCGCGCTTTTTCAGCTTCAGCGCATACCCATTCCCGCCATCACTTTGCGGAGTTTACCGGAGATCACATACGCAAGCCCTATTTTTACAAGATCCGGTATGATAAACGGAATGACGCACCAGCCCAGGACTGTCATAAGTCCCACTGCTCCTGTTGTTCTTCCGTAAATCACCATAAACCATACGGTTCCAAGCGCATAGCAGGCGAGCAGCCCTGCAGTCATAGAAAGAATACGGACTGCAGGTTTTTTCCCAAATAAAGACTCTGCCGCCCACATGATCAGGGCAGAACAGAGAAATCCCACAATATATCCTCCCGTTGTATTAAAAATAATGCCGATGCCTCCCTGAAATCCTGCAAATACCGGAAGTCCCACTGCTCCCATAAGAATATATACAAGAACTGCCATCGTTCCTCTTTTTCCTCCCAGAACCTCTACCGCCATAAATACGCCAAAAGTCTGCAGGGTAAATGGCACGGCTGCCGGTATGGAGATCCAGGAACATACTGCAATCAATACCGTAAAAATCCCAATGTATACCATATCATATGTTTTTCCTCTCACTGCCGCTTCTGTCTGCATTTTTTCTCCTCCTGTCATGTGATTTATCTGTGCGCAAACTTTCCCGCTTCGATAAAAATACCATACGCCCGTTTAATTGTCAACTTATTTTATAATTTTAGTTTACAATCGTCTTTTTCTCCGTTTCTTATTTTCTGAATTTTACAGTTTTTGCTTTTAAAATTTCGACTTATATGATACACTGTAACTACTCAGATGCACATATAACATTCAGGCATCTTTTATTCCAATCTTATCTCATAATCAAGGAGGTATACGTATATGAAGAAAAAATATTTTAACATGACTCTTGCGCTCCTGGCATGTGCCGGCGTGATCACTATGACAGGCTGCGGCAAAAAGGATCCGTTTACAGTCTACTCAGATGCTGCCAAAAAGACGGCGGAGCTTTCTTCTATGGAAATGACTTATGATATTGATATGACTCTTGAACTTGCAGGAGAATCTATGGATATGACCACTTCCTCCACCGCCAAAATGAGCGGCATGAATACAGATGATATGAAAATCAACATGGCCATGAAAGTAGGCGCACAGGGGCAGGAAATGGATATGAACGTCTACTATACGGACGGCTATTATTATGCAGACAGCATGGGAACAAAGATGAAGTACCTCATGGATCTGGAACAGGCACAGAAAGAGCTTGCTTCTACAGGTCTTCAGACAGATATGAAAAAAGAAGATTTCAAGGAAATCTCTCTGGAAGATCAGGTTCTCACCTTCACCATCGACGGAGAAAAAATGAGCAGCCTCGTTGACACAGCAATGTCTTCCTTTCAGGGACTTGTACAGGGAACAGACGCTTCCATTGATATTGGCGACGTAAAGGGAACCGCTTCAGTAAATAAAGACGGATATTTCGAGACAAGTACAATGACTGTTCCTCTTACTATGGATATTATGGGAACAGAAATGAAAATTAACATGGATATGGATTACACATATGTAAATCCGGGAAAAGAAGTCACTGTAGAGCTTCCTGATGATCTGGCAGATTATCAGGAAATTGATATGACTTCTGCAGGAACAGCCGGCGCTTTGGAGGATCCCGGCACTTCCGCAGAAACTACTCCGGAAGAAACAGCCGACGCTTCAGAAAGTGCCGCATAATATAAAGATAACAGGAGAAATACACATGGACGTTCACAGCATAAGCACACACTGCACACGGACAGAATTTGTAGGGACCGCTGTCCTTGATACCATCGGGCTCGTAATTTCCGGTATCGACGATACCCTGCTGAAAGAAATGAATATAGGAACAAAATACCGCTGTCTCGGACTTTTAAGTTCAAGAACAGGCGCTGCAGGACAGATTACCGCAGTTGACGATGCTGTAAAAGCCACGAACACAGAGGTTCTCTCTATTGAACTTCCAAGAGATACAAAAGGCTGGGGCGGTCACGGAAATTATATCGTCCTGGGTGGAAATGATATTTCTGATGTGCGTCACGCCATTGAATTGTCGCTTTCCCTCACAAATAAATATGCCGGAGAACTGTATATCAGCCAGTCCGGTCATTTGGAATTTGCTTTTTCTGCAAGCGCTGGCCCGGCTCTCTCCAAAGCTTTCCACGCAGAACCGGGACAGGCATTCGGCTTTATGGCAGGGGTTCCCGCCGCCCCCCGGCTTTTGGTTGGCGGAAAATGAGTA
>OCAM01000648.1_pt1 | contig 29589 bp, 19 predicted proteins | sample 1538281 | NCBI WGS metagenome assembly OCAM01 (sample SAMEA2580273, study PRJEB22360) | human gut metagenome | biome: human gut; feature: human-associated habitat; material: faeces | place: Denmark | collected 2008/2010 | reverse complement strand
CTGGGGAGAAAGTAAGGATATGCTCCGTGTTCGTCTGTTCGGATACATCTACGATCTGGAACAGGACAAGCCAAAAGGAAAGATCCTGCGGAAATCCGAGCACTGTACCATTCAGCAGATCCATGACCGGTTTGCAGGAATGGATTACGTGGAGTGCTGGGGACAGTTTGATAACGGATACTATTACCTGATTCGTACGCCGCTTGAAAGTATCCGGGAAAGCGCGGGGATTTCCAACAAGTTTTATTTCTTTGTGGGAATTGTGATCGTGCTGTTCAGCGGAATGATCATCATGGTGTTTACAAATAAGATTACAAAGCCCATCAGCGAGCTTACAAAGCTTTCCAGAAGAATGTCGGATCTGGAATTTGACGCAAGATACGAGAGCAGCGTGGGAAATGAGATCGATCTTCTGGGAGAAAGCTTTAACAGAATGTCAGAGCAGCTTGAGAGCACCATATCTGAATTGAAATCTGCAAATATTAAGCTTCAGAAGGATATTGAAGATAAAGTAAAAATCGATAAAATGCGAAAGGAATTTCTGGATAATGTTTCCCATGAGCTGAAAACGCCGATCGCGCTTATCCAGGGATATGCGGAAGGGTTAAAAGAAAATATTTCCGATGATCCGGAGAGCAGGGAATTTTACTGCGACGTTATTATGGACGAAGCTTCGAAAATGAATAAGCTGGTAAAAAATCTTCTTGTCTTAAATCAGCTGGAATCCGGAAAAGATGAGACGATAATGGAGCGCTTTGATATTGTATCTCTCATTCGCGGGGTTCTCCAGACAATGGACATCATGATCCAGCAGAAGGAAGCCAATGTGATTTTTGAGGAGGAGTCTCCTGTTTATGTATGGGCAGATGAATTTAAGGTAGAAGAGGTTGTGACAAATTATGTGAGCAACGCTTTGAATCATCTGGAAGGAGAACGTCAGATTGAACTGAAGCTTCAAATGGAAGGAGACAGGGTGAAAGTATCTGTCTTTAACACAGGAAAGCCTATTCCGGAGGAAGACCTTCCAAATCTCTGGAGCAAGTTCTATAAGGTAGATAAGGCGAGAACAAGAGAGTACGGCGGAAACGGCATCGGTCTTTCTATCGTAAGGGCGATCATGGAGGGAATGGACCAGAAATTCGGTGTGCAGAATTACGAAAACGGAGTAGAATTCTGGTTCACTCTTGACAGAAAATAGCATTTTATGGTAAGAAAAGCAGGCAGAAGTAAAGAAAGCTCTTTGCAACTGTCTGTTTTTGCGTTATACTGTAACAATGAAATTATGAAAAATGGCGTAATATGCGCCGGACAAAGAGGTGAATTACATGGCTCCCATTTCAGGAGACTGGCTAGACGCTCTGAAAGATGAGTTTCATAAGCCGTATTATACAAAATTATATAAAACCGTAAACGAAGAGTACAGAACAAGAAAAATCTTTCCGCCGCCGGACGAGATGTTTAATGCCTTTCATTTTACTCCGCTCCATGAGGTGAAAGTGGTGATTTTGGGACAGGACCCTTATCACAATGACGGGCAGGCGCACGGCCTTTGTTTTTCTGTGAAAAAAGGCGTGGAAACGCCGCCTTCTCTTGTAAATATTTATCAGGAGCTTCATGATGACTGCGGCTGTTATATTCCAAATAACGGGTATCTGGAAAAATGGGCGCGCCAGGGTGTGCTGCTCTTAAATACCGTTCTGACAGTTCGGGCGCATCAGGCAAATTCCCACAGAGGAATCGGCTGGGAACAGTTTACGGACGCTGCCATTCAGATATTAAATGAACAGGACCGTCCCATTGTATTTCTCTTGTGGGGAAGACCTGCGCAGATGAAGCATTCCATGCTGAATAACCCGAATCACCTTGTTCTGGAAGCGCCTCACCCAAGTCCGCTTTCTGCGTACAGAGGATTTTTCGGCTGCAGGCATTTCAGCCAGGCGAACGCTTTTTTTGAGGCGCATGGCATTGCGCCGATCGACTGGCAGATTGAAAACATTTAAAAGAGGAAACGGATTGTAATGAGTAAAAAAAATGATAACACACTTGTAAAAAACGCATCGTTCCTTATGATGGCGGCGCTGATTTCCAAGATCATCGGAATGCTTTACAAAAGCCCCCTTTCCGCTACGCTTGGAAGTCAGAGCTTTGCGCTTTTCCAGTATGCCCAGAATGCGTATTTCATTCTTCTTATGATCGCGTCATTCAGCATTCCCCAGGCGGTATCGAAAATCATGGCGGAAAAGATTGCGTTTAAGAGGTACAGAGATGCCCAGAAGGTATTTTACTGTGCCCTTCTTTATGCCGTGATCGCAGGCGGTATTGTAGCTCTTTTCTGCCTTTTCGGAGCTTCCATTATGGTTCCGGATAAAATGGCGGGGGCAAGGCTTGCCCTTCAGATGCTTGCACCGACGATCTTCCTTTCCGGGATACTTGGGGTATTCCGCGGATATTTTCAGGCATACAGAAACATGATGCCGACTTCCCTATCCCAGATCATAGAGCAGATATTTGTGGCTGTCTTTGCCCTTCTCATGTCTTCTCTTATGATTTCTTCCCACAGCGGAAAAGGCGAGGAAGTGATACAGAGCTGGGGAGCGGCGGGAGCCACAATGGGAACGGGAGCCGGAGTTCTGGCAGCGCTTCTTTTTATGGTTTTTGTGTACGGCATTAACAGAAAGACTATTCGAAGAAAGATAAGAAGGGATCGGGTATCTGTAAATGAAAGCACCTCCCAGGTGATGAAAACCATTATCCTGATCGTAATGCCGATTATTTTCAGTGCATTTATCTATAATGTAAACGGATATATCAACAGCTATATGTACACGGACATTCTGGGAAAAAAAGGAATGGACGAGGCGGTGCTTCAGACGCTTTATGCAGAGTACGGATATTTTATGACTCTTATCAATATTCCGCTGACTCTTGCAAGCACAGCGCCGACTTCCATGATACCGGAGGTTTCCGCCCACTATGCAATGCGTGACAGAAAAGGGGCAAATGAAAAAATCGACAGGGCAACCTGGATCAGTATGATCATTTCCATTCCGGCAGCAGTGGGACTTGCCGTTCTTGCCGGCCCTGTTACAAGGCTGATATTCGGGGAGACAAACGGAGTGGCAGCGCAGCTTCTGATCATCGGAGGAATCACAATTATCTTAAACGGAAATTCCAATATTTCAAACGGTGTCCTTCAGGGAATCGGAAAGCCGAATATTCCTATGATCCATGCGGCTATTGCGCTTGGGGCAGATGTGATCGTGATGGCGCTGCTTCTGCTTCTGACAGACCTTGGAGTCTATGCCATTGTACTTTCAATGGTTGTATACGCAGTTGTGATGTGTCTCTTAAATGAGAGAGCGATGAAGAAATATATGCGTCATAAAAATCCCTGGAAAAAGGCGTATCTGTATCCTCTGATCGCGTCTATTCCTATGGGACTTGTGGCAGGCGGCGTGTATTACGGACTTTACTTCCTTGTGCCCTCCAACTTCCTCTGTCTCTGCGTCTCTGTAGTATTGGCAGTGATCGTATATTTTATAGTATATCTTCTTGTGAGCAAGCCTTCAAAAGAGGAACTGACTATGCTTCCGGGAGGAAGGATTCTTTATCGTGTGGCAGGAAAACTGAATCTGATATAAAGAAAAACACAGTCTGAAGCAGTGAGATGCTTTCCGGCTGTGTTTTTTTGATGCGATTGAAAAGAGGCTTTCTCTTAACTCTGTTTTAAGAAGTTTTACATTCCCCTGTGGAGCCTCGTTCGATGAGCTGGGCATGAAGAAGAATCGTTCCGATAGAAACATTGTTCAGAAGGCTGTTTATGGCATAATACCCGCATTTTCCAAGCTCTGTCCTGTCCTGGCGTATGGTGGTAAGCGGCGGGGAAGTATAAGCGCACATGGGAAGATCGTCAAAGCCTATAATGCTTAAATCGCTGGGAATGTGGTATCCGAGCTGCTGGCACTGGATCATGGCTGCGTTGGCAATGAGATCGTGACTGCAGATCACAGCGGTCATTCCCATTTTCAAAAATCTGGATAAATGTTTTTCCACGCACTGGGTAATATAATAAGAAGCGCCTGCCCAGTCAGCTTCCGCGCGCAGATCATTCTGCTTCATGGCGTGAAAAAATGCTTTGTGCCGCACCTGCATAATATGAGAGCCAAGAGCGCTGCTCAAATAGCCGATTTTTTTATGCCCCTGCTTTTTTAAACAGGAGACGGCAAGCTCCATTCCCTCATTGTTGTCAATTCCGATAGAAGAAATAAAAGGATTGGCAGGAATGTAGTTGTCGTACAGAACAGCGGGGGTATGGCTTGTCTCGAAATCCTTCATCCAGGGATCGTTTAAAGAAAAACCAAGGACAAGAGCCCCTACATAATCGTTTTGAAGCATAAAAACATCATAAGGTGTTTTTTTCTGGAATGGAACAGTCATGGGAACGACTTCCACTGCAAAGCCGGCAGGTTCTGCCATCTGGCGGAAACCGATAATAAAGTCATATCCAAACTGGTGTGGTTCCTCGTATTCCATGTTTTCTATAAGGACACAGAGCTTTGGCGCAGTGCCTTTCTGTCTGCGAAGCTTTGTATATCCCATTTCTACTGCAGTATCTAAAATTGTTTTTCGTAATGTTTCGCTGATGTCAGGGGCATTATTGATTGCCTTTGAGACGGTTCCCTTAGAAACCCCAAGTTTATCAGCAATATCCTGTATTGTTGCCATAACACATGCCTTTCTTTCGTTTTGAAGAATCAAGATAAATTTTATATATTATAGCAAATCAAAAGAAAAAAATCAATTTTTTTCGCTCGTTTAGTTTCGATAAACAAGAAAAACGAAAGAGAATATGTAAAAAGTGCACAAAAATAATGCATAAAAACTGTAGAAAACGGAGAAAGTAATCTGAGATATTGACGTTTTTTATAAAGTGAGGTATATTACAAATAACGAAACAAAACGAAACAAATAGGAGGAAGAAAGATGAGAAAGCGTGCAGCAGCATTGTGTATGACAGCGGTGCTTGCAGTAACAGGGTTTGCAGGATGCAGCGGGGGAATAGATGGAGAGAAAGAAAGTGTCCGTCTGATGGTGTGGTCTCCATCAGAAGATCAGTCAAAAGACAGCGGAGAATGGCTTCAGAATACATGTGAGGATTTTGCAGAGCTCCACCCGGAATGGGATATTACTTTTGTATATGGAGTTGCAGACGAGGCGTCGGCTGCAATACAGGTGGCGCAGGATCCGGAAGCAAGCGCAGACGTATTTATGTATGCGAATGATACTCTGACAATAATGACAGATGCAAATGCACTTGCGAAGTTTGGGGGAAAATACAGAGAAGAAATTGAATCAACGAACTCAGAGGAGGTTCTGACGTCTCTTATAAAAGAAGATAATCTGTATGGTGTGCCATTTACTACGAATACCTGGTTTATGTATTATGATAAGAGTGTTTTTTCAGAGGAGGATATTAAAAATCTGGATACGATGCTGGAGAAGGGAAGCGTTGCGTTTCCGTTTACAAACTCCTGGTATCTCCCGGCGTTTTATATTGGAAATGGCTGTACGCTTTTCGGAGACGGAACACAGGAAGACAAGGGTGTAGATTTTGGAGGAGAAAATGCAGTAGAGGTTACAGAATATCTTGTTGACCTTGCAGCGAATCCAAACTTTAAAATTGATGCGGACGGTTCCGGTCTTGCCGGTCTTCGTGACGGAAGTATTTCTGCCATTTTCTCGGGTTCCTGGGATGCAAATGCCGTTTCAGAAGCTCTGGGAGAAAACATGGGCGTGGCTGCTCTTCCAACGTATACTCTAAATGGAGCGGAAAAGCAGATGATGTCCTATGCCGGTTCCAAGGCGATTGGTGTAAATCCTTACAGCAAGAATATGGTGCCTGCTGTGGAGCTTGCCGTATATCTTGGTTCTGCAGAAGCGCAGCTTTCCCATTATAATCTAAGAAATGTGATTCCATGCAATACAGAGCTTTTAAAAGATGCAGAGGTTTCAGAAGATCCGCTTGTTATGGCTCAGAATGATACCTTTAATTATACGTCCATTCTTCAGCCTTTCGTGGCAAAAATGAACAATTGCTGGGTTCCTGTGGAAAATATGGGTAAGGGAATCCGTAATAAGAGTGTGACGCATAAAAATGCAAAAGAGCAGACAGAAGCGATGAACGAAGCAATGAACAGTGATGGAATCTGATGAGGTGAAAGAAGATGAAAGAGAAAGAAACCTGTATTGCCGCCATAAAAAACGGCGGAATTGAGACAAAGCTTTCCATGTTTTTGATGGGATTTGGAAATATTGTGCATAAACAGAAAATAAAAGGCCTTCTGTTTATGGCTGCAGAAATCGCATATATTGTATTTATGCTTGTAAACGGCATTCATTTTATCAGTATGCTTGGTTCTCTTGGAAGCGTGCCTCAGAAAGAAGTGTGGGATGAGGCGCAGCAGGTGTATCTGTATACACAGGGCGATCAATCTGTTCTGATCCTGCTTTACGGCGTGGCAACGGTTCTTCTGTCCCTTCTTATGGTGTGGGGCTGGAGAGGCGCTTTAAAAAGCGCATATAAAGCAGAATGTCTTGACAAAAGCGGTCGTCATGTAAATACATTTTTAGAAGACTTAAAATCTCTTCTCAATGAGAACCTTCACAGACTTCTCATGACTCCGCCAATGATTTTTATTTTTGGACTTACCATTCTGCCGCTTATTTTCATGATTTGCATGGCATTTACAAATTACAGCAAGCTTGGGAACCATCTGATGCTTTTTGACTGGGTAGGTCTGGAAAACTTTAAGGCTCTGTTTGATTCCAACAGTATTCTGGGAAGTACCTTCTGGTCAGTTCTGGGCTGGACTCTTGTATGGGCGTTTTTTGCAACTTTTACAAACTATATTTTCGGTATGATTCTCTCTCTTGTAATCAACAGAAAAGAGACAAGAGCAAAAGGATTCTGGAGATTTTGTTTTGTTCTCTCCTGTGCAGTGCCGATGTTTGTTTCTCTTTTAATTATGAGAACCATGCTTCAGCCAAACGGTGCAGTAAATGTGCTTCTTCGAAACCTTGGTATTATTGCTCAGGATGCGAGCCTTCCGTTTTTTACAGATCCCACGTGGGCGAGAGTGACAGTTATTGTAATCAATATCTGGGTTGGTGTTCCGTATACCCTTCTTCAGCTTACAGGTGTGCTTCAGAATATTCCGGCGGAGCTTTATGAGGCGGCAAAGGTGGACGGAGCAAATGCCATTCAGAGATTCTTTAAGATCACGCTTCCATATATGTTATATGTGACAACGCCGTACCTTATCGTAACCTTTACAGGTAATGTAAATAACTTTAACATTATTTATCTGTTATCAGGAGGAGATCCTGTTACAGACCTTGCTTCCACAGCGGGAAAAACAGATTTGCTTGTAACATGGCTTTATAAGCTGACAGTAGATAAACAGTATTATAATATCGGAGCCGTGATCGGAATCCTTACATTTATTATCCTGGCGGCAGGAGCGCTTCTCACATACAGAAACAGTAAATCTTATAAGGAAGGAGAGTTTTAAACATGGGAATCAAATCGGCAAAAAAGAAACGTTTTATAACAAATACAGCAGTTCATATTTCCCTTGGCATTTTAGCGGCTGTATGGGTGTTCCCCATTTTATGGGTCATCCTTACAAGCTTCCGTGCAGAAAAAGGTTCTTATGTGTCTACCTTTTTTCCTCAGGGATACACCCTTGATAATTATATCCGGCTTTTTACAGATACTTCTATTTTAAATTTTCCAAAGATGTTTGTGAATACGCTGATTATTGCAGTTTGTTCCTGCATTCTGGCAACTTTTTATACCCTGGCGGTTTCTTACTGTCTGTCAAGAATGAAATTCCGTCTCCGTAAACCGTATATGAACATGGCGATGATTCTGGGACTGTTTCCAAGCTTTATGTCCATGATTGCTGTTTACTTTATTTTAAAAGCATTAGGTCTTACAGAAGGAAATCTGATTCGTGTTGCCTTGATCTTGTGTTATTCGGGCGGTGCAGGTCTTGGATTCCAGATTGCAAAAGGATTTTTTGATACAATTCCTGTTGCTGTGGACGAAGCGGCAATTCTGGACGGCTGTACAAGATGGCAGATTTTTACAAAAATTACGCTGCCGTTAAGTAAACCGATTATTGTATATACAGTACTGACTGCATTTATGGCGCCGTGGCTTGATTTTATTTTTGCAAAGGTTATCTGCCGTGCAAACTCAGACCAGTATACGATTGCAATCGGTCTCTGGAAGATGTTGGAAAAAGAATATATTGACAGCTGGTATACAAGCTTTGCAGCAGGCGCGGTACTGATTTCCATACCGATTGCCATTCTCTTCCTCTATATGCAGAGGTATTATGTAGACGGCGTGTCAGGAGCAGTAAAAGGCTGATAAGCGGAAGGGAGCAGTTATGTTAAAGAGGCAGGAATTAAAGAGACTTTATAACACTTCAGAATTTAAAGAAAATTATATAGACACAGAGAGAAAACAGGGGGCTGTCTGCACAGAGGAAGGAACTTCCTTCCTTCTGTGGAGCCCTTTTTCTGAAAAAGCAGAGCTTCGCTTTTATAAGGAAGGAGAAGGCGGAGTTCCATTTTTTCAGACAGAGATGAAAAAAGAAGATAAGGGAATGTGGTCTTATGAGACAGCGGAAAATCTTCACGGCGTTTATTATGATTTCCGCACTGTAACAGAGGGAGAGGAAGCTGTTTTCGGAGATCCTTATGCAAAAGCCTGCGGGGTAAATGGAAAAAGAAGTATGGCTGTAAATTTAAAAGAGACGGACCCCGAAGGCTGGCTGGAAGACAGACACCCTGAAAAACAGGAAGAGACAGTAATTTATGAGCTTCATATAAAAGAGTTTTCCTGGGACGAGGCAGGGGGATTTTCGAAGGGAAACAGGGGAAAATACCTGGCATTTACAGAAGAACACACAACCCTTGATAACGCTGGTGTGTATCCTACGGGGCTTGATTATCTCAAGAAACTTGGAATTACCCACGTGCAGATAATGCCGGCTTATGATTACGGCTCTGTTAATGAGAAAAATGATGAAGAATTCAACTGGGGATATGATCCGGTAAATTATAATGTTCCCGAAGGCTCATATTCTTCCGATCCGTATCACGGAGAAGTGCGTATCCGTGAATTTAAGGAAATGGTGCAGTCACTTCACAAAAACGGCTTCCGGGTTATTATGGATGTGGTATATAACCATATGTACGACCTGGATTCCAATTTAAACAAGGCAGTTCCCTGGTATTATTTCCGTACTTACGAAAACGGGGAGATTTCCAATGGCTCTGCCTGTGGGAATGATGTGGCAAGCGAGAGAGAAATGTGCAGTCAGTATATTTTGGATTCTGTTCTTTACTGGGTGGAGGAATATCATATTGACGGCTTCCGTTTTGATTTGATGGGGCTTCTTGACACAGAGCTTATGAACCGTATCCGAAAAGCGCTTGATGAAAAATACGGAAGGGGAGAGATTCTTCTTTTCGGAGAACCCTGGGCTGCAGATGAGACAGCGTCTGAGGGAGACGCAGTGATGGCTCTTAAAAAGAACGTATCCCAACTTGATAAATATGTGGGGATGTTCTGCGATGATACAAGAGACGCTATCAAAGGCCATGTATTTGAGGGAGAAATCCCGGGCTTTGTAAACGGTGCGGAAAATATGGAAGAAAAAATTTTAAACAGCGTAAAAGCGTGGTGCACGAAAGACACAGGAATCAAAGCGCCATCTCAGGTAATCACGTATGTTTCTGCTCATGATAACTGGACGCTCTGGGATAAGCTGGCAATCACAACGCCGGACGAAAAGCGGAGAATGATGGAAAATAAACTGGCAGCAGCTATTTACATGACCTGTCAGGGACATCTTTTTATGCTTTCCGGAGAGGAGTTTGCAAGAACTAAGGACGGACATGAAAATACTTATAACAGTTCCATTTCTTTAAACCGTCTGGACTGGAAGAGAGCATATAAATATGAAGAACTCAGTACCTTCTATGAAGGGCTGATTGCTCTCAGGAAGCAGCTTCCCGGACTTTGCGACAAGTCGGAGACTGCAGGAAAGAGAATTTACGGTCACTGGAAGAAACCGGGCGCTGTAGGATTTTTTGTGGAAAATAAAAAAGAAGGAGAACATACTTTGTGGGATACTCTGTATATTATTTATAATGCCACAGAGGAAGAAGTGGAAACTGCTCTCCCGAAAGGGGAGTGGGAAGTTCTTCTTAATGAAGAAGACAGTTTTTCATGGAAAAAACAGAAAAAAGCAGAAAAAGCGACAGCTGCGCCATTGAGTGCGCTTGTGCTTGGACGAAGAGGATGCATATGAGATGGATTTACGGAAAACAGGACTGGAATACATTAAAACGCGGTCTTGAAAACAATTATCTTTTAACAAACGGTCTTGGAGGATTTTCTGCACTTACCATGACAGGGGCAGCATCAAGAAATGACAACAGTGTTTTTATGGCGTGTATGAAAGCACCGAATCACCGTTACAATATGGTGCACCGTCTTTTTGAGCGTCTGTTTCTTGGAGATGAGGAAAAAATTCTTTCCACCCAGGAATTTGCAGACGGGCATACAGAGGACGGGTATCATTATCTTTCTTCTTTTATATATGAGGACACACCTCTCTGGCGTTATCATGTAAATGGTGTATCCATTTCAAAAGAAATTGCCATGAAGTACGGAGAAAATACAGTGGCAATTTGTTATACCATAGAAAACAGAGGGAAATGTAAGGTTTCATTTGAAGTGACTCCGTTTTTCCAGTTTGCAAAAAAGGGAGAGGATATGAAGCCGTCCCAGACCTTAGTGAAAAAAGGAAATCAGATTTTATCTGATGGAATGCCCCTTTTCTTTGAGACAAACGGAAAGGTAACAGATACAGAGGAAAAAGAAGAAGTTTACTTTTATTCCTATGATGTATGCGACGGAAGAAGGGAGACAGGACATGGAAAGGCAAATCATGTGATTTCTGTTTCTGCACAGCCGGGAGAAAAAGTAAAATTAAAACTCGTGTACTCTATGGAACAAAAATATCTGACAGAAGAGAAATGGCAGGATGCGGAAGAAATCATAAAAGAATATAAAGAGCGGAGACAGGCTCTTGTAAAAACAGCAGGTCTTTTTATGCCGATGGCGCAGGAGCTTGTAAAAAGTGCAGACCAGTTTGTTTCCAGAAGAGAGTCCACAAACGGAAGCACTATTCTTGCAGGCTATCCGTTTTTTGAGGACTGGGGAAGAGATACCATGATTGCCCTTCCGGGTATCTGCATTTCTACAGGACAATATGATACGGCGAAGGAAATTTTAAGGACTTTCGCTTTAAATGAAAACAAAGGCCTGATGCCGAATCTCTTCCCGGAAGGAGGAAACGAGCCCCTTTATAATACAGTAGACGCGGCGCTTCTTTTTATTAACTGCGTGTATCTTTACTATGAAAAAACAGGGGATCTTGATTTTGTAAAAGAGATGCATCCTGTGATGGAACGGATCATCAGGGGATATAAAGAGGGAACCGATTTTGGAATCCATATGGATGCAGACGGACTGATCCAGGCGGGAGAAGGGCTCTGGCAGGTGACATGGATGGACGTGCGCGTAGGAGAAATCCTTCCCACACCGAGACATGGAAAGCCTGTGGAAATTAATGCCTACTGGTATAATGCCCTCTGTATTATGGAAGAATTTGCCGGGATTTTAAAACAGGACTGGAAAGAAGCAGGATTAAAAGAGCAGGTAAAAAAATCCTTCCTTCAGAAGTTCTGGCTGGAAAAAAGAAGCTGCTTAAAAGATCTGGTATCCGGCACAGAGGCGGACGAACAGGTTCGCTGCAATCAAATATGGGCAGTTTCTATGCCGTTTACCATGCTTACAAAGGAACAGGAAAAAGCAGTTGTAGAGACTGTGTTTGAGACGCTTTATACCCCTTACGGTCTTAGAACCCTGGAAATGTCAGATAAAGAGTTTAAACCTGTCTATCAGGGAAAAATGGAAGAAAGAGATATGGCGTATCATCAGGGAACGGTGTGGACTTTCCCTCTGGGCGCATATTATCTTGCATATCTCAAGGTAAATGATTACAATAAAGAAGCGAAGGAAACTGTAAAGGAACAGCTTGAAGTTATGGAAAGCGCCATGAGAGAAGGCTGTGTCGGACAGCTTCCGGAGATTTACGACGGAGAAAATCCTACAAGGTCAAAGGGGTGCTTTGCCCAGGCATGGAGTGTGGGAGAAATCTTAAGAGTATATGAAGCCGTTGAAACATGCGGAGATAAGGAGTAGGAATATGGAAAAATTATTAGAGCAGATTTTACAGGAAAAATACGGAAAAAACATAAAAGAAGCGTCTGATGAACAGATTTATACAGCTCTTCTCATTCTTACAAAAGAAAAAATGCAGGGAATGAAAAGAAATGAAGGAAAGAAAAAGCTTTACTATATTTCAGCAGAATTTTTAATTGGAAAGCTTCTTTCCAACAATCTGATTAACCTGGGACTTTTCCAGGAGACAAAAGAAGTTCTTGCAAAAAACGGACACGATATTACTTCCATTGAGGAGATGGAAAACGAGCCGTCCCTTGGAAACGGCGGTCTTGGACGTCTTGCAGCCTGCTTTCTTGATTCCATTGCCACACTTGGCTTAAACGGAGACGGAGTGGGCCTCAATTACCATGATGGTCTGTTTCTTCAGAAATTTACAGACAACAAACAGAGGGAGGAGAAAAATCCGTGGATTACAGACAACAGCTGGCTGACAAAAACAGACGTAAGTTTTTCTGTTCCTTTTAAGGATTTTACCCTTCAGTCTGTATTATACGACATTGATGTTCCGGGATATAAAAACGGCTGCAATCGCCTTCATCTTTTTGATGTGGAGACTGTGGATGAAGGAATTATCAGAGATGGAATCCAGTTTGATAAAAAAGACATTGCGAAAAACCTGACCCTTTTCCTTTATCCGGACGACAGTGATGAGGCAGGACAGCTTCTTCGTATTTACCAGCAGTATTTTATGGTAAGCAACGCAGCGCAGCTTATTTTAAGAGAGGCTGAGGAGAGAGGGGCAGACCTGTATCAGCTCTACGATTATGTGACGATCCAGATTAACGATACACACCCGACAATGGTAATTCCGGAGCTGATCCGCCTTCTTATGGAAAAAGGCTTCAATATGGATACTGCCATTGACGTAGTGAGAAAAACATGCGCGTATACAAATCACACTATTCTTGCGGAAGCTCTGGAAAAATGGCCGATCTCTTATCTGGAACAGGTAGTTCCGCATCTTCTTCCGATTATCCGCGAGCTGGACAGCCGTGTGAGAAGAGATTTCCATGACGAGCGCGTATATATTATCGATAAGCAGGACCGCGTACACATGGCGCATATTGACATTCACTTCGGATATGCAGTAAACGGCGTAGCTGCTCTTCACACAGAAATTCTGAAAGAATCCGAGTTAAAACCGTTTTACGATATTTATCCGGAGAAATTCAACAATAAGACAAACGGAATTACCTTCAGAAGATGGCTGCTTCACTGCAACCAGGAGTTAAGCGCATATATTGAAGAGCTGATCGGAGACGGATTTAAAGAAAACGCGATGGAACTGGAAAAGCTTCTCGCATACAAAGAGGACGAGACTGTTTTAAAACGTCTGATGGAGATCAAGCATCACGCAAAAGAACATTTAAGAGATTATCTGAAAGAAACACAGAATGTGGAAATTGATGCAGATTCTGTATTTGACATTCAGATTAAGCGTCTTCACGAGTATAAGAGACAGCAGATGAACGCTCTTTATGCTATTTACAAATATAAAGAGATTAAAAAAGGAAACCTTCCGAAACGTCCGATCACTATGATTTTCGGAGCGAAGGCAGCGCCGGCTTACACCATTGCAAAAGATATTATCCACCTTCTTCTCTGCCTGCAGCAGTTAATTGACAGTGACCCTGTTGTAAGCAAATATATGAAGCTTGTCATGGTGGAAAACTACAATGTAACAAAGGCAGAAAAACTCATTCCTGCCTGCGATATTTCCGAGCAGATTTCTCTTGCGTCAAAAGAGGCATCAGGAACTGGAAACATGAAGTTTATGTTAAACGGCGCTGTGACACTTGGAACAGAGGACGGCGCAAATGTGGAGATCCATCAGCTTGTAGGAGATGAAAACATCTATATCTTCGGAAAGAAATCCGAGGAGGTTATTAAGCTTTACGAGGAGGCTTCCTACTGCTCAAAAGAGATTTACGAAAACGATCCCCAGGTGGAGGAACTTGTTGACTTTATCATCAGCAAGGAGCTGATCCAGATTGGAGATCCGGTCAATCTTGGAAGACTTTATAAAGAAATCGTATCAAAAGACTGGTTTATGGCTCTTCTCGACGTAAAAGAATATATCCAGAAAAAAGAAGAGGTATTAAGAGATTACGAGGACGAGACTGCATGGGCAAAGAAAGCCCTTGTCAACATTGCAAAGGCAGGATTCTTCTCAGCAGACAGAACTATTGAAGAGTACAACCGCGACATCTGGAAGCTTGCATAAGAGGTGTGGACTATGAGAGAAACTGGAATTTTAATGCCGGTTTCTTCTCTCCCGTCTCGGACGGGAGTAGGAGAGCTGGGAAAAGAAACGTATACATTTCTTGATATTTTAAAGGAAGCAGGAGTAAAAATCTGGCAGGTTTTGCCTATGAATCCTCTTGGATATGGAAATTCCCCTTATCAGCCTTATTCCTCCTGTGCAGGAGACGAGCTTTATATAAGTTTAGAGCTTCTGTATGAAGAAGGGCTTTTAAAAGAGCTTCCTCCTTCTCATCTTGAAAATGCAAAAAAAGTGGAATATGAAAAAGTACGGGCATGGAAAGAAGGATATTTAAGAGAAGCCTTTGAAAATTTTCAGGAGACAGAGGAATATCATGAGTTTATTTCTGAGGAATGGGTGCGTTCCTATGGAGTATTCCGCGCTTTAAAAAAAGAAAATGAAAACCGCTGCTGGAATGAGTGGAGAGAAGAGCATAAAAACTGGAAGGGAGAAGCTTTATCAGAAGAAACAGAAAAAGAGGCTTCCTATCATATGTTTTTACAGTATGTATTTCTTTGCCAGTGGAAAAAGATAAAGGAATATGCAAATAAAAACGGGATTCGCATTATGGGAGATGTTCCTTTTTATGTGGGAATTGATTCTGTTGATGTATGGGCAGGCAAAGAAAACTTCCTCCTTGGTGCAGATGGCAGACCAACTTTTATTGCAGGCGTTCCGCCGGATTATTTCAGTGCAGTAGGACAGAGATGGGGAAATCCGGTTTACGACTGGGAGTATCTGAAAAAAACAGGATACGATTTCTGGGTAAAGCGTATCGGATATAACAGCCGGCTTTTTGATTTGATTCGTATTGACCATTTTCGTGCTTTTGATACTTTTTGGAAAATCCCGGCTTCCTGCCCAACGGCAGTGGAGGGAGAGTGGATAGAAGCGCCGGGCTACGAGGTGCTGGATACTTTAAAAAGAGAAGTGCCGGAGGCTCATCTTGTGGCAGAAGACCTTGGAGATTTACGTCCGGAGGTACTTACCTTAAAAGATCATTATGGATTAAAGGGAATGAAGATTCTCCAGTTCTCCATAGACACAAAAGGAAAATATGCAAGAGATACTTTTGAGGAAAAAGAAAATCTCATTATTTATACAGGAACCCATGACAACGATACCATTATGGAATGGTATGGGAAAATGTCCTGCGCAGCAAAGAGAAAAATTCGTCGTTTCCTTAAAAAACAGGGAATTAAAACAGGTTCTGTAAAAGACAGGCTTCTTGCCTATACATGGAGAAGCAGAGCAGAGTATGCCATTATTCCGGCGGCGGATATTCTGGGGCTTGGAAAAGAGGCGCACTTAAATACGCCGGGAACTGTGGGAAGTCCCAACTGGGAATGGAGAATGACAGACATGAAGCGTCTGGCAGAGGAGCTTTATAAATATAAGAAGCAGATGACAGAAAGGTAAGAGACAGCAGATGGAATTTGCAGGAGTTTATCATAAAACATCAGAGCAGATGAGCTATCCCTGTAATGAGAGGGAGCTGATTATCAATTTAAAAACAGGATATGATGTAAAGCGCGTGTTTCTTCATCAGGGAGATCCATTCGAAGCCGGAATTCTCGGCGGCAATGAAAAATGGGTTGGAAAAAGGGAAGAAATCTGTTATAAAAAGCGCTTAAAGCATCAGATATGGTGGACAACCACACTTGTTCCACCGTATAAAAGATGTAAGTATTATTTTGAACTTCATACAGATAAAGAAGTGTGGTATTACTTTGAGGACGGCTTTTTAAAGGAAGAGCAGCTTCACATGGAAGGGCGTATGCTTCAGTGTTTTATTGTGCCCTGGATGAATCAGGCAGATATAAACGTAACTCCGGACTGGGTAAACGATACGGTGTGGTATCAGATTTTTCCAGACCGTTTCTGTAACGGAACGCCGGAGAAAAACGGGGAGGATATTCTTCCCTGGCGCACAGGTCCTGTTACAAACCAGGAGCGATTCGGCGGAAATCTTGCAGGAATCAGAAAGCGTCTTTCATATTTAAAAGAGCTCGGTATTAATGGAATCTACTTAAATCCCATTATGGAAGCAGAGTCTAACCATAAATATGATACAAGAGACTACACAAAAATAGACCCTTATTTTGGAGATAATGAAGAGTTTGCACTTCTTGTAAAAGAAGCCCATGAACTTGGTATCCGGGTAATGGTGGACGCTGTGTTTAATCACTGTGGAAGGCGTTTTGCTCAGTGGCTTGATGTGGAGAAAAAAGGAGAAAAATCTGAGTTTGCAGACTGGTTTATGATTCACGACTGGAATGTCTTAAAAAAGCAGGGAGATACAAGAGACGGAAGATTTTATTCCTTTGCATTTAATGAATATATGCCGAAATTAAATACAAATAATGAAGAAGTCATTCAGTATTTCTCTGATATTTGCGAAAGCTGGATTCGTGATTTTGATATTGACGGCATCCGATTTGATGTGGGAAATGAGGTATCCCACCGCTTCTTAAAACGTGTAAGGGAGAGGGTAAAATCTTTAAAACCGGATATTTATCTTTTGGGAGAAATCTGGCACGATGCAAGCCAGTGGCTTATGGGAGATGAATACGATTCCGTTATGAATTATCCTCTTATGAGCGGAATCCATGACTTTTTCCTTGATAAGGAAAGTACAAAAGAGGATTTTGAATATATGGTAAACCGTTGTTACACCATGTATATGCAGCAGTGCAACAATGTTTTGTTTAATCTTCTGGATTCTCACGATACAGAGCGTCTGATGAATCGATTAAAAAATCTGAACGTCTTTTATCAGCAGTTGGCGGTTCTTTTTACCATGCCTGGAAGTCCCTGTATTTATTACGGAACGGAAATTGCAATGGAAGGAGGACACGATCCGGACTGCAGGCGCTGTATGCCGTGGGATGAAATGGATTCTGAGGAAAACAGAAAGCGTCTGGAAGAAATGAAAAAACTGATTTCTCTTAGAAAATCAGAAAAAACTTTTAAGAGCCTTTATTTCCATTTCCCGGATACATACAGAGAAAAACGCTGTGTGGAGTATATTAAACTGGACGATGCGGGAAATAAGATTCAGGTAGTTTTAAATTGTACAAAAGAGTCTGTTGATACACTGGATGGGGGAGAAATTCTCTTTGCAAGAGGATATGAAAATGGAAAACTTGCTCCAGATGGAACACTGATTCGCAGAATATAAGAGAGGGATGTAAATATGAAAAGCGAAGGAAGAAAATGGTGGAAAAACGCAGTAGTCTACCAGATTTACCCGCGAAGCTTTATGGACAGCAACGGGGACGGAATCGGAGATATAAGAGGAATTATTACAAAGCTGGATTACCTGGAGGAACTGGGGATTGATGCCATCTGGCTTTCTCCTGTATGCAAATCTCCGCAGGACGACAACGGTTATGATATTTCCGATTATCAGGACATTGACCCTATGTTTGGAAACATCGGAGACATGGAAGAACTGATCCGGGAAGCGAAAAAAAGAAATATCCGCATTATTATGGACCTTGTTTTAAATCATTCTTCTGATGAACATTTCTGGTTCCGGGAGGCAAAAAAAAGCAGGGAAAATCCTTATCACGATTATTATGTGTGGCGAGATGGCAAAGAAGGAACTCTTCCAAACGATATGGGCTCTGTGTTCGGAGGACCTGCCTGGGAGTGGGTTCCGGAGCTGAACCAGTATTATTTTCACCAGTTTTCCGTGAAACAGCCGGATTTAAACTGGGAAAATCCAAAGCTTCGAAGAGAAATCTATGATATGATCCTCTGGTGGATGGAAAAAGGTGTCGGCGGCTTCCGACTTGATGTCATTGATCAGATTGCAAAAGAGCCGGATTTGAAGATTACAAATAACGGTCCCCGCCTTCATGAATTTATCCGGGAATTAAGTAAGGAAACCTTCCAGAAGGGAGATCTCATTACAGTGGGAGAAGCCTGGGGCGCAGATACAGAGAGAGCGAAGCTTTACAGTAATCCGGATGGAAGCGAGTTTTCTATGGTATTCCAGTTTGAACATATGATGCTGGATCAGGAGGAAGGAAAAGAAAAATGGGACGTATGCCCGCTCTCTCTTGTGAAGCTGAAAAAAAATCTCGCAAAATGGCAGAACGAGCTTTATAACTGCGGCTGGAACAGTCTTTTCTGGGACAACCACGACCTTCCCCGTATTGTGTCAAGATGGGGAAATGACAAGGAATACAGAGCGGAGTCTGCAAAAATGCTTGCAACGATTCTCCACGGAATGCAGGGAACGCCGTACGTTTACCAGGGAGAAGAGCTTGGCATGACAAATGTGCGCTTTGAAGATATTTCTCAGTATCAGGATATTGAAATCCGAAATATGTACAGGGAACGTCTGGCAAAAGGATATAAAGAAGCGGATATTATGGAGTCCATCTATGCAAAGGGACGAGATAACGCAAGAACTCCCATGCAGTGGAGCGCCGGAAAAAATGCAGGCTTTACAGAGGGAACGCCGTGGCTTGGGGTAAACCCGAATTACACAGAGATTAACGCGGAAGAAGAGCTGAAAAATCCAGATTCCGTATTCCATTATTATAAAAAACTCATTGCCCTTCGAAAAGAATATGAGATTCTTACAGAGGGCGGATTCCGTCTCCTTCTCGAGGAAGATGAAAATGTTTTTGTTTACGAGAGGGAATACAAGGGAAAGAAGCTTCTTGTGGCAGGAAACTTTACAGAAAAAGAAGTGCCGTGTCCTCTTTTAAAAGAGTGGGAGGGAGCAGAAACTCTGATCCACAATTATAAAGAGGAGGAAGGAAAGGTTCTTCGTCCCTATGAGGCTTTTATAAAAATAAAATAAGATATAGCAAAAGAGAAGGAAAATCCTTGCGGTTTTCCTTCTCTTTGTCTATGGAGTTATGCGTCTTTTTCAGACTCTTTATTCAGATTTTTCTGTGCAGTGGAAAGCATCAGCTTAATTCTGTTTAACTGGTTTACCTCACTTGCACCAGGGTCATAATCAATAGCTACAATGTTTGCCTCCGGGTGTGTCCGTCGGATTTCTTTAATAACGCCTTTTCCTACAATGTGGTTTGGAAGGCATCCAAAAGGCTGAATACACACAATATTTGGAACGCCCCCGTGAAGCAGTTCCATCATCTCTCCTGTAAGGAACCAGCCTTCACCAGTCTGATTGCCGGGTGATACAATAGGAGATGCCATTTTTGCCAGATCTGTAATGTCAGCGGACGGAGTGAAATGGCGGCTCTGGGAAAGCGCCTCGTTGGCTGATTTTCTCATATATTCAATGAGCTTGATTCCCCAGTTTCCAATAGTTGCCTTTGATTTTTTAAATCCCAGATTTTCCACTTTGAAATTTTGATTGTAGAAGCAGTAGCATAAAAAGTCGATCAGGTCAGGAACAACAGCTTCTGCGCCTTCTTCCTCCAGAAGATCTGCAAGGTGATTATTTGCAGCCGGAAGGAATTTTACAAGGATTTCGCCTACAATTCCCACGCGCGGTTTCTTTTCATCGCTGATCGGAATGGTATCAAAATCGTGGACCATTTCCCGGCATATCTTTTTAAACTGGCTGTGGCTTATGGAACTGCCGGTAAGAAAGGCGATGCATCTCTGCTCCCAGATTTTATATTTCCTGTTTACAATGCCTTTTTCCAGCTCGTACGGACGCATTCTGTACACGCACTTCATAAGAATATCTCCAAATACGCCGCCGTAGCAGATTCTCTTGACCAATGGCAGAGTCAGCTTAAAGCCGGGATTTTTCTCAAGACCGCTCAAATTGACAGAGATAACGGGAATCTGTTCCATTCCTGCTTTTTTCAGCGCTCTTCTGATAAAAGCTATGTAGTTGGAAGCACGGGAGCAGAGGCCGCCTCCTGTCTGAGACATAATGACAGCCGTCCTGTTTAAGTCGTATTTTCCGGAGAGGAGCGCGTCCATAATCTGTCCAACGACAATGAGGGAAGGATAGCAGGCGTCGTTATTTACGTATTTTAAGCCTGTGTTTACCGCTTCTTTATTATCGTTTGGAAGCACCTCAAAATGGTAGCCGCAGGTGTTAAAGGCAGCCTGGATAAAGCTGAAATGGAATGGAGACATCTGCGGACATAAAATCGTAAAGTCTTTTCGCATTTCCTTTGTGAAGGATACCTTTTCAATGGAGGACGGCTGAATGGTCCTGGTGCGTTTCTGTGCCTCTTTTGCCCGAAGTGCGGCAAGAAGAGAGCGGATCCTGATTTTGGCAGCACCAAGATTATTCACCTCGTCAATTTTGAGACAGGTGTAAATTTTGCCGCTTCCGGAGAGAATTTCGGATACCTCGTCCGTTGTCACCGCGTCGAGGCCGCAGCCAAAGGAGTTTAACTGAATCAGGTCGAGATCCTCCCTTGTTTTTACAAAGTTTGCGGCTGCATAAAGGCGGGAATGGTACATCCACTGGTCATTTACACGGATCGGACGCTCAACGGGAACAAGGTGAGATACGGAATCCTCTGTCAGGACAGCAATGCCGTAGCTGTTAATAAGGCTTGGAATGCCGTGGTGGATTTCCGGGTCGATATGGTACGGTCTTCCTGCAAGAACAATACCTCTTCGTCCTGTTTCTTCCATATATTTCAGTGTTTCTTCGCCCTTTTTCTGTACATCTTTTCTTGCAGAAGCAAGCTCTTCCCAGGCTTTGTGTGCTGCAGCTTTTACTTCATCTGCCGGAATATCCTTAAATTCCGCTACAAGACGCTCGGTGAGGATTTCCTCAGAAGTAAAGGCAAGGAACGGATTCCGGAAATCAACGGAAGGATCGTTTAACTCGTCCACATTGTTTTTGATGTTCTCCGCATAAGAAGTAACGATTGGACAGTTGTAATGATTGACTGCGTCCGGGAACTCATTTCTTTCGTAAGGAATGCAGGGGTAAAAAATAAATTTTACTCCGTTTTTCAAAAGCCAGGTAACGTGGCCGTGGGCAAGCTTTGCCGGGTAGCATTCTGATTCACTTGGAATGGATTCGATACCAAGTTCGTACAGCTTTCTGGTGGAAGTAGGAGATAACACAACCTCGTATTTCAGTTCTGTGAAAAAGGTAAACCAGAACGGATAATTTTCAAACATATTTAATACGCGGGGGATTCCTACTTTTCCGCGTTCTGCCTTATCGGCAGTGAGCGGATGGTAAGAAAAAAGCCGTTTGTATTTATATTCATAAAGGTTCGGGATATTATCTTTGTTCTTTTCTTTACCGATTCCGCGTTCGCAGCGGTTTCCGCTCACAAACTGGCGTCCTCCTGTAAATTTGTTGATTGTCAATCGGCAGCTGTTTGTACAGCCCTTGCAGTTTGCAATAGAGGTTGTGTATTTCAGCTCATTGATTTTCTGTATGGAAAGCATGGTTGTTTCTGTGCCTTCTTCGTATCGTTCTCTCGCGATTAAGGCAGCGCCGAAAGCACCCATAATTCCTGCAATATCCGGTCGGATCGCTTCACAGTCTGCGATTTTTTCGAAGCTCCGAAGAACAGCATCATTGTAAAAAGTTCCGCCCTGCACAACAATGTGACGTCCGAGTTCAGAGGCATCGGAAACTTTGATTACCTTGTATAGGGCATTTTTGATGACAGAGTATGCAAGCCCTGCGGAAATATCAGAAACTTCAGCCCCTTCCTTTTGGGCCTGTTTTACTTTGGAGTTCATAAACACAGTGCAGCGTGTTCCGAGGTCAATGGGATTTTTCGCAAAAAGAGCTGCTTTTGCAAAGTCCTCCACACTGTAATTTAAGGATTTTGCAAAGGTTTCAATAAAGGAGCCGCAGCCTGAGGAGCAGGCTTCGTTAAGCTGTACGCTGTCTACGGTATTGTCCTTTATTTTGATGCACTTCATGTCCTGACCGCCAATATCAAGAATACAGTCAACCTCCGGGTCAAAAAATGCAGCCGCGTAGTAATGAGAAACTGTCTCCACCTCTCCCTCGTCAAGAAGAAGTGCAGCCTTAATAAGGGCTTCTCCGTATCCGGTTGAACAGGAGTAGGCAATGTGCGCGTCCTCTGGAAGGAGGCTGTAAATCTCCTGAATGGAGCGTATGGTAGTTTTTAAAGGATTTCCATTATTGTTGCTGTAAAAAGAGTAAAGAAGAGAGCCGTCCTCTCCTACAAGCGCTGTCTTTGTTGTGGTAGAGCCTGCATCAATACCGAGATAGCAGTTGCCTTTATATGTGGAAAGTTCTGCAGTTTTTACCTGATATTGGCTCTGGCGTTTGTGGAAAGCCGTGTAAGCTTCCTCCGTCTCAAAGAGCGGTTCCATACGCTCCACTTCAAAATCAAGCTGAATCGTTTGACGAAGGCGTTCTTTTAAGTCTGTGAGAGACACAGACGCAGCATCTTCTTTTGCGTTTAAGGCAGAACCAATAGCAGCAAAAAGATGGGAGTTTTCCGGCACAATGGTGTGCTCCTCATCAAGCTTTAAAGTACGGATAAATGCTGCTTTCAGCTCTGAAAGAAAATGAAGAGGACCGCCCAGAAAAGCAACATGTCCGCGGATTGGTTTTCCACAGGCAAGGCCGGAAATGGTCTGGTTTACCACTGCCTGGAAAATGGAAGCGGAAAGGTCTTCCTTTGTTGCTCCATCATTAATAAGGGGCTGAATGTCCGTTTTTGCAAAAACACCGCATCGCGCAGCAATAGGGTAAAGGGCTTTGTAATGTTTTGCATATTCATTTAAGCCGGAAGCATCACTCTGAAGCAGAGATGCCATCTGGTCAATAAAAGAACCTGTTCCGCCTGCACAGATTCCGTTCATACGCTGTTCGATATTTCCGTTTTCAAAATAAATGATTTTTGCGTCTTCACCGCCAAGTTCAATTGCCACATCCGTTTTAGGCGCAAGGTGTTCCAAAGAGGTAGATACGGCAATAACCTCCTGAACAAAGGGAATATCCAGATGATTGGCAAGGGTAAGACCGCCGGAGCCGGTGATAACCGGGCAAAGAGAAAGCTCCCCAAGCTGGTCGTAAGCTTTCTGGAGCAGGTTTGCCAGTGTTTCCTGAATATTCGCAAAATGCCGTTCATAATCTGCAAAAAGCAGAGTTTCATTTTTATCAAGGACTGCAATTTTGACAGTGGTGGAACCAATGTCAATTCCGAGAGTATGATTCTTCATAAAAAATAGATTGCCTCCTTATATTGTGTATTTCCTAAATGTTTTTCATAAGTACGTAACAGATTATTTCCTTATTAAATGTTCTCTGTAAAGGTACATGTTATTATACGATAATCGACGAAAAATGGCAATGTGAAAGTTACACAAGGATTTGAAGATGAGAGAGGAGAAATTTGGAGGGATTAGGTTTGTATTAAGGATGGATAAGGGGAAATTACTTTAAACGAATGTAGCAGGTAGATTTTCCGTTTTCTTCTCGTTTTAATTCGCCGGAAGCAACAAGTATAACGAAAACTTAGTATTTGTTATACCTGTTTTCGCAGGAATTGGACAGTTCAAGAATCTATCGGTCATGAAAATATTACTATAGAGTAAAACTTAGATGCAAACCGTCAAAAATGGGAGTGCATTAGAAAAAGTCGTAGGTGCAATGGGGAGAAAGAAATTTCTGATGCCGGGAATTTAATTGTTTATAAAACGCTTTTTTTCGCTTGAAAAACAAAAAATCTCTCTAAAATTGTTTATAAAATGCCTTTTTCCGCTTAAAAAACAAAAAAACTCTCCAAAATTGTTTATAAAACGCCTTTTTCCACTTAAAAAACAAAAAATCTCTCCAAAATTGTTTATAAAACGATTTTTTCTACTTAAAAAACAAAAAATCTCTCCGAGAAGTTGACAGTTCGCTTTTGCCCAAATGTCTCAAGTTTATTATAAACTCTACATTTTCTTTGTTAAATAATCTGTTTTTTTATAGAGTGAAATTTAGATGCAAACTGTCGTGAAGCCTATAAACACTGGGCTAACATCAGATTTTAATTTCTTTAACTGTCAAAGACGGGACTATGCGATAATCGATGAAAAACGTAATATGAAAGTTGCGCAAGGATATAGAGTTGGAGGGAAAAGTCAAACGCTAAGGGAACTTTTAATCCAGGTCAAAACATGGTAGAATAAGGGCAGCACTAAAATACGAAACGTGCGATGAGCACGCAGACAGATGACACGCCGGGAGGAAAAGTACGTGATTACAGGAGAATTAAAAAATAAAATAGATAGTCTTTGGGAAATTTTCTGGACAGGAGGACTGACGAATCCTCTTGATGTGATTGAGCAGATGACATACCTCATGTTTATCAAAGACTTGGACGATGCAGACAATATACATACAAAAGAAGCGACTATGCTTGGACTGCCGCATAAAAGCATTTTTGATGGGAAAATACAAATCGGCAGCCGTGAAATCGAAGGAAGTCAGCTAAAGTGGAGTGTATTCCATGATTTTCCCGCAGGACAAATGTACGCGGTTGTTCAGGAGCTTGTATTTCCCTTTATTAAAAATCTTCATGGGGATAAGGAAAGCGCCTACGCAAAATATATGGGAGATGCGATTTTTAAAATCCCTACTCCTTTGATGCTGGATAAAATTGTAACTTCTATGGATAGTATTTATGAGCAGATGGCGAAATTAAAAGAAGCAGATACACGCGGAGATATATATGAATATCTTCTTTCAAAACTGGCAACAGCAGGTGTAAATGGACAGTTTCGTACGCCACGACATATTATTCGTATGATTGTGGATATGATGGAGCCGCGTCCAGATGATGTAATCTGTGATCCGGCTTGTGGTACGTCCGGATTTCTTGTGGCAGCAAGTGAATATTTAAAAGAGAATTGTAAAGAAAAAGTATTTTTTGAGCGAAAAAACAAAGAACATTATATGAACCATATGTTTCATGGATTTGACATGGACAGAACTATGCTTCGCATTGGCGCTATGAATATGATGACTCACGGTGTGGATAATCCACATATCGAGTACAGGGACAGCCTTTCAGACCAGAACGGTGACAGAGAAAAATATAGCCTGATTCTTGCGAATCCACCTTTTAAGGGATCACTGGACTACGATATTGTATCTGCCGACCTTTTAAAAGTATGCAAGACAAAGAAAACAGAGCTTTTGTTCCTGGCTTTATTCCTTAAAATGCTGAAAGTCGGCGGAAGATGTGCCTGCATTGTTCCAGATGGGGTTTTATTCGGTTCTTCCGCAGCACATAAAGCCATTCGTAAGGAAATCATTGAGAATAACCGTCTGGAAGCTGTTATTTCTATGCCTTCCGGGGTGTTCAAACCCTATGCCGGAGTATCGACAGCCGTACTTGTTTTTACAAAAACAGGACATGGCGGAACAGATAAAGTCTGGTTTTACGATATGAAAGCGGACGGATTAAGCCTTGATGATAAGAGAAGTGAAATCGCAGAGAATGATATACCGGATATTGTGAAAAGATTTCATAATCTGGACGGAGAAACTGAGAGAGAACGCACAGAGCAGAGCTTCTTTGTGCCAAAAGAGGAAATTGTGGAGAATGCTTACGACCTTTCCATCAATAAATATAAAAAAATAGAGTACATACCGGTAGAATATCCGCCTACAGAAGAGATATTAAAGGAATTAAGAAAACTGGAAGCGGAAATTAAAGTGGAAATGGACGAGTTGGAAGAGTTGTTAAAAAAATAAATTCGGATTGATGGAGATGATGATATGGTAAGAGCAAGAGTTCCATTAGGAAAATTTATAAAGGAATATTCCGTTCGTAATAAGGCAAATGAAGATATTTCTGTATATAGTGTAACAAATAGTCAAGGGTTTTGTGCAGATTATTTTGGAAAGGAAGTGGCAAGTAAGGATAAAACAACATATAAGATTGTGCCACGTGGATATTTTGCGTACAATCCGTCACGTATTAATGTAGGTTCTGTGGATTGGCAAAGATGTGAGGATAAGGTTATTGTTAGTCCACTTTATAATGTTTTTTCGGTTTCAGATGATTTGGATTGTCAGTATCTATATTATTTTTTGCGCAGCGATTTTGGAAGACAGATGATTAAGAGCAAGGCATCAGGTAGTGTTAGGGATAATTTGAAGCTGGAAATGTTGAAAGAAATGACAATTCCAGATGTTACCTTAGAAGAACAGTGCTTTTGTGCAATGATTTTGGATAAGGTGCGGTCTTTGATTCAGTCAAGACATGATGAACTTCAAAAACTAGACACCCTTATTAAATCACGATTTGTGGAAATGTTTGGTGATCCAATCGGCAATAGTATGGGGTTGAGGACAATACCGCTTGGTGCTGCATGCTATCTTAAAGCTGGAATTACTACATCAGCAGATGCGATTCATGAGTATAGCACAGATTATTCTATCCCTTGCTATGGTGGAAATGGCATTCGAGGATATGTAAAAGAAGCGACACAGTGCGGTTGTTATCCAATTATCGGACGGCAAGGGGCATTGTGTGGCAATATTCAACTTGCAATGGGAGAGTTTCATGCAACAGAGCATGCAGTTTTGGTAACGCCACTTATCGAGATAAATGTGGTATGGCTTTTTCATTTGCTGAAATTGATGGATCTTTATCGCTTTCATACTGGAGCAGCACAACCTGGTCTTGCTGTTAAAACACTAAATACAGTAGATATTCCCATAGCTGATATTGTCGAACAAGACAGGTTCGCAACCTTCGTCCGCTCAATCGACAAATTAAAAGCTACAATCCAGAAATCCATAGATGAAGCGCAAACCTTATTTGATAGCTTAATGCAGGAGTATTTTGGGTAGAAGGAAGGAAAGTATGAGAGAGACAGGAATCAAGCCAATAGTAATAGAAGAAATATGCGATTTTGCCAGAAAATACAATGTGAAAAAAGTAATTCTGTTTGGTTCAAGAGCAAGAGGAAATTTTAAAGAAAAAAGTGATATAGACCTAGCGGTACAGGGGGGCGATTTTATCCGCTTTATGTTGGACGTGAATGAGGAAACAAGTACCCTTTTGAGTTTTGATATTATCAATCTGGACGAAGAAATAATGAGTGAATTAAGGAAATCCATTGAAAAGGAAGGAAAAGTAATCTATGAAGAAGTTTGAGCATTTTAAATCGAATCTGAAAGTACTTATTACAGCAGAAAATGAAGATTTATCCAACGAATTTATTGTAGGTGGAATTATTGATAAATTTTTTGTTCAATTTGAGCTGGGGTGGAAAGTATTAAAAGAATTGCTGAGCTATGAAGGCCATTCTATTTCCGCAACAGGTTCTCCAAAAATGATTTTAAAGACGGCATTTACGATTTTTGATTTCATAGACGAGGATATTTGGCTCGGAATGCTGAAAAACAGAAACGACTTAACACATATTTATGATGCACTGGCAGCGAAAAGATTAGTTGGGGTGATTTTAAAAGACTATATTCCTGCGTTTGTAAAAATGCAGACGGGTATTGAAGAGTATTACGGAAAGGAATTAGAAAACATATAAAATCAATGTATCTTTCCCGGAGTTTTGCTATACTCCTATAAAAAGGAGTTTTGAGAGATGAAGGGTCAGATCAGTAATATTTTAAATGCAATGTCAGAATTTTTGAATGTGAAACAGATGAAAAAATTACAGCAGGTTTTGATCCTGCATTTAGACGAGGCGAGACAGGAAACGGAAAACATTTCAAATGAACAGTATTTAGAGATGTTTTTAAATGCAAAACAGATAGAAGGCTGTTCTTCCAGAACGATTCAATATTATCGAATGACTGCGGAACATCTGTTAAAATGTGTTAAGATTCCCATTCGGCAAATGAGTACCGAAGATATAAGAAAGTATTTAATAGATTACCAGAAAATTAATGGCTGCAGTAAGGTAACGCTTGATAATGTGCGAAGAAATCTTTCGAGCTTTTTTTCGTGGCTGGAGGAAGAAGACCACATTTTAAAAAGTCCGGTAAAACGGATTCATAAAATCAAAACAAAAACGGTTGTAAAAGAAGTCATATCGGACGAAAGTATAGAGATTCTTCGAGATAATTGTGAAGAAAAAAGGGATTTGGCAATTATTGATTTACTGTTTTCTACGGGAATGAGAGTTGGAGAACTGGTGAATCTTGATATTGCAGATATTGATTTTAATGAACGGGAATGTGTTGTTTATGGAAAGGGAGACAAGGAGCGGAGAGTATATTTTGATGCAAAGGCAAAGTTACATTTACAAAATTATTTAAAATGTCGGCATGACAATAATCCGGCATTGTTTGTGACGTTAAATCAGCCGAATAAAAGGCTGAAAATAAGCGGAGTAGAAATCCGATTAAGAATGCTGGGCAGAAGCCTTGATTTGGAGCGTATTCACCCGCATAAGTTCAGAAGAACAATGGCTACAAGAGCGATTGATAAAGGAATGCCTATAGAACAGGTGCAAAAATTACTGGGACATCAGCAGATTGACACTACCATGCAGTATGCAATGGTAAATCAGAGCAATGTAAAATCATCTCATAGAAAGTTTATTGCTTAGTGCAAATTTTCAGGTCTTCGGATTTGGCGGGAGATTTGAAATGACTAGATTAATAGAGATTACAGGTAAAGCTCTTTCGGGCGAGTGGGGAACAGACGACACGAATGGAAATGGCATTCCTGTTTTACGAACAACTAATTTTACGAATGAAGGAATTGTGGATTATGAAGTGGTAGTAACTCGCTGTATAGAGAAAAAGAATATTGCGGAAAAATATCTTAGAAAAGGAGATATTATTATCGAGAAATCTGGAGGATCAGATAAACAGCCAGTAGGACGGGTGGTCTACTTTGATGGAGCTGAAAATACTTATTTATTTAACAATTTTACTGGAGTGTTAAGAGTAAAAGATCAAGAGAAATGGTTTCCTAAATATATTTTTTATTCACTTTATAGAAATTAATAACTTCTCGGAATCAATTAAGGTGAGTAAATACCAAGTCAAATAAAACTAAAT
>OCAM01000647.1_pt1 | contig 29626 bp, 27 predicted proteins | sample 1538281 | NCBI WGS metagenome assembly OCAM01 (sample SAMEA2580273, study PRJEB22360) | human gut metagenome | biome: human gut; feature: human-associated habitat; material: faeces | place: Denmark | collected 2008/2010 | reverse complement strand
GCTATGCACGAGCATTTGTTCCCGGCCCGATTTCAGCTGCCGATTGCGGCAGATTCTGGAAAATGACACGTCTGGTTTTTTCCTGTTTCTCCACTTTATTCACCGCCCTGTTAATAGTATTATCAATGGTTCTGTCGATCATTCTGTCTACGCCGATTCTTCTGTTCCAGTCAAGAGCTTCTGCAGATTGCAATTGTCCCGCCAAAAGCATTACGCAGCAAGCTAATACAATACCTTTCTTCATTTGTTGCACCTCCTCAGAATTATCCTGCGCTGTTAGATACGCAGGCATGTTTCCTTACAAGCTCATTGTACAACGGAATGTGCTAAAGCACCCCACCCAAACTGCCGATTTCGGGTAGGATGAGTAAAATTTTTCTGTTTTTCAAGGAAATTTCTGCCTAAAGCAGCAGTTCAGCATTGTCATACACAGCAATCTCAGTAACCGCATAAGCGCCACCATCATTGCCAAAATCGTGCGCAAGCATCTGCGGCTTACTCATCAGCCAAATCGTAAATTTTCCTTACCGTGCCGTCATCGGCAACATTATAAATCAGCCTGCCGCTTTTCTCTACCAGATAGCGCGCATCCTTAAATTGCACCGGATTAGGAGCATCTGGATCTCCCGCCTTAGTCATAGTATGATAGCTGTAACGCTTGTCAACATCCGGATACAAAGCCTTTTCTTGTTCCCACTGATAATCCCAGAAGCTGAAATGGCAATTGTTTCTGTCCAGCAAATTAACATTCGGCTCCAACACCAGCTGCAAGAACAGCACCGCTACGTTCCAGGGCATTTCCGTTTCACCCTGCACAAAGCGAGTACCTCTTTTGTTGCTTCTTTCATAGGTACCGGCCAGGGACGGCAGCACCCGATTATTACCCTCAGGCTCACCCAAAATCCAGGCACCGTACAGCTTGCTCTGCGCCTGATATCCCTGCGGATTACTCAAAGCATACTTTTCATAAAGCGGCATACTATATCTGTACCGAGAAGGATAACCCATACCATTTTCATAGCTTGCAAGATTCGGCACATGCAGATAACCGATAAAACGCTCACCGTCATGCGCAAAACGCACCACACCGCTCGCCTCGGTCTCAAAGCGGTAATGGTCATCCTGCCATTCAACGCTGTGCACCTTCAAATCCATTAAAACGCCGCGCGTAGTTTCATACTCCATAGCACCACCCTCAACATGAGTAGCAGGATTATACATCTCATAATAATCAGCCCGCGCAACCGACATCCCCCCGCACAACAGCAGCGCACCGCACGCCAAAGCACATAAAAGCTTCTTCATAAGCTCACCTCCAAACAACAAGCAAGCACCCGCAAGAAAGGTAACACACTACACTAACGCACACAACCCCCTTCCGCCTCACTACGTTCGGCACCTTCCCCGAGGGGGCAGGCAAGAAGGTTAGCAGAACACCAGCACGAGCAATTAACATATCGTGTAAGGAATAGCAATTTTAGCAAATGAGTGCTTGGAACCATAGAAGCAAGGGTACGTAACATTCTTTTACCGTCTGACAAATTGTACCGATACTTCGTCCTGATTCCGCACGAAATTTGCGTTATGCCCTAAGGCATAGGAAAATTGCTACTGACTGAAACGATATTTAATTGCGACGCACAAGCAACCCATTTTTCAACATCAAAAAGACCCCTGCTCCGCAATATTAACTTACGTTGCAAGGACCTCAAACTCAACTCACAGCCTCAACCCATAGCATCATTGCTGCACAACATCTTAATCTCACCATCAACCGTCACACGATACGCATCCCACAAATTCGGATGCACATAATAAGTCATAACCAGCTCATCATTCTTATTATAAACATAAACCCCAAAATAATCGCCGGCATCCTGCGGCAGATACGAATTAAAAACGCTGTTCGGATCCTCGGCAAAACGACTGCCATAGCCAAACCAATAATCCTTACTGCTCAAATCCAAACCGGTATTCTTCACATTCAGCTTACGCAGAAAATACATCGCCATAGTATAATCCTCTTCCGCCTGCATTCCCTCAAACCTATAAGTACCGCCGATATCAGGCTCACTCACCTTAGTAATACCCATCTCGCGTGCATCAATCGTCGGCAGCAGCACAACCTGCTTACCATCTTGCACTCTGGCCTCGCAAACAAGCGGCTGAGAGCCATAACCAAAATAACGTGTATCCTCACCATGACGGCCCACATCAAAAGAATAATCCTCTAATACCAGCGAACCGTTCTCCAGCATACCCACGCCCTTAAACATCGGCGCATTACCGTCCTGCAAATCATAAGTAACAACAGAAGCAAAAATGCCGGACTGCGTATAAATCAGATGCAAAGAAGCATTATCCCTGCCATTCGCACCATAACGCATATACGGATATGCACCATAAGATGCTGCCATCGCTGTTGCGCTGACAAGCAGCAGCAGGCAGAACATCAGCAAGCTAAATAATCTCTTCATCGCCGCACCTCTATCTCTCAACCTCACTCAGCAGCAGGCTTCCGTCCTCACCACTGATAGCAATACCGAAAACACGCTCCCTGCCCAAAGAATCGCGCACCGCAATACCGTTGCGCGGGAAGGACTCGGAATCACGCATCACAATAATAATCGGCTCCGTCGCACGCAGGAAATCCTTATAATAAATAGACTGCACGTTAAAAACAGGATAGCCCTCAGCGCTCACCTCACGCAAATCCAGCGCCACAATCTGAAAATCAGGGAAATCCACCGAACTCGTCACTACAGCCTTCGCCGGCTCAAAAGCATCCGGCATTCTCACAACCTCGCAGGCCGCAGGATTAACATGAGCATCCTTCAGCCAGCACACATGCAGCATGCTTTGAGTAGACTCCGGCGCACTGTTGGCCTGAGCACTGCCCCAACCGCCAAACAAACCAATACCAAGCGCCAATAACATTGCACCTAAAAATCTTTTACACATAAAAAACACCTCCAAAGTTTTTTACATCAAATATTAAATTCCTTCAGGAAATACACCTTACTCAATCTCCTGCAGATAAATACTGCCGTCCTTACCGCTTTGCAGAATCGCAAACCTGCGCTCCCTGCCTGCATCATCCTTAAAGCTGATACCGTTCTTGGGAATAGTTTCCAGGCTCTCCAGATGCAGCACCAGCTTTTCATCAGCCATCAGCAAATCCTTGCTGTAAACGCTCTTGCCGGAAGCAAGCTCCAGCAGGCGGAACTCTTCCAGATTTCTCGTACTGCGGAAAATTACATCCGCACCCTTAAATGGATTAGGCACGGAAACCTGCTCGTACTTGGAAAGATCAAACTTTGCATCCTGCAGCTCGTGTACGCCCATGCATTCCAGATACTGCATCGCCAGGCCCTTAAAGCCTCTCTGCTTGCATTCCTTCAACGGCAACAGCTCAAGCTTCACGCTGTCACCGGCCATCTCTGCGCCCATATCAAAGAAATCATCCGCAGTCATATTCGTCTTTTGCGAAGCAGCCACATCATCTCTGCCCACATCGTTACGGTAGACATCAAGGCCGTTGACAGCCGCATTACCGTTCTTTGAACGGGTAAAATACATATCAACGCATCTTTTATTACCGTTCGGCAGCAAATCCTCCAGCACCAGCACATAGTCTGTATTACTGCTGTTGCCACGCATCAGCAGCATATTGTTCGGCAACAGCTGCAGATTGCTGCGTGCCCAGCCCTCATCAACAAATTTTATCTTACCGTCAACAAAGGTATAGACAGCATAGATATCCTTGCCATAATAGCCCTTGCCCTGCTTTTCGTTATCCAAGATAGCAAAAATCAGCTCCGGCACCTTGTCATTATTGATATCCTGCAGCGTATAGCCAAGCATGTTCAACGCATCAACGTAACCCATACGATCCCGCAGCTCATAAATTCCGGTCATGCCCTGCTGCGGCACTTTACCCATATCGCCATCATTCACAAAATTATAGATCCCCTCCACCAGCTTGCCGTATTCGCGCTCATAGGCAGGCACCTTCGCCACAGCTGTTGCAGCTTCCTCCACCTTCGTGGCCTTGGGCTGCGTTGCTGCAGCCTGCTTATCCGAACCGCAGCCATTCAGCAGCATTGCCAATGAAGCCAGCAGCATTGCTCCAACTAAAACATTTTTACAGCTTTTCTTCAACATCTCCATCCCTCCGCTTCCCGCTTTGCAGCTAATCTTTTATACCTATATTTTACCCTAAAAAAACTAAAGCGCCCTACCCGAAAGTACAAATTCGGGTAGGGCGCGAGCTTTAAATCACAAAATTATTGCTTACAGCTTGTTGAATACATCCTCAACCATCTTCCAAATTTTAGCGCGGTCTACAGCGTAAACAATCTTCGCATTCTGAGCACCCTCAGGAGCAGCGCCACGGAAGCCCATAGTCTGACCGTAGCCATAGCCGTATTGGTCATCAACATCAATCGGCAGAGTTTCGGATTCCAGAATTACGGACGGATCAATAGCAACTGCTGCTGCCAGAACGTCCCAAATGTAGTTTTTGAAGGACGGATCCTTGCGGAACATCGGGGTAGCATAATGGCTTTCCCACATAGCCTTGAAGCGGTCGCTCTTAATGCGGCTTTCCAGATCCTTAAAATCATTGTGGCTCATCAGTTCCTTGCTGCAAACATCCAGCGGCAGGAAGATTTGCTCCTTCCAAGGAGCGCGGTAAGCCTTTTTAGCGGTTTCCGGATCAATCCAAACGTTGAATTCGGAGGTCGGCATTACGTTGCCTTCGCAGAAGAAAGCGCCTGCCATATAAACAACGCGTTTAGCCAGCGGAGCAATTTCCGGAGCCTTGTCCAAAGCAGCTGCCAGATTAGCACCGCTGCCGATAGCAACGATGGTTACTTCGCCAGGATGCTTTTTGATAGTATCAATGATGAAATCAGCAGCATGTTCCTTTTGCGGGTTCATAACAGGCTCATCATTATAATTCTTGCGGTATTCAGCCTGCCAGGATGCCGGCTGAGGATAGCCTGCAGCGCCCAGATGGGAGTCATGGCCACGGCCGTAAATGCGTTTTTCTTCCTTCATGTTAGCGAAACGGTCCTTGCGGACGGTTTCATTAACGCCCATATATACAGGGATATCGGTGCGGCCGATGCCCTCCAGCTGACGGATAGCGGAAGCGGTACCGGTTTCAACCCAGGTATTGCCTATAACGATGGTAACACCCTTCAGGTCCATTTTGGGAGATTCGGCAAGCATCATCATAGCGATGCCGTCATCAAACAAATCTACCATATCTGCGTCCAGAATAACCTTTTCGCGTGCTGCAGCCTCAGCAGACAGCGGAGCAGTCATAGCGCCAACGCCCATGCACATGGAAAGCAGCAGGCAACCACATAAGCTGGTTAATTTTTTCATTTTCATATTCATTACCTCCTAAAATCTCTAATTCTATAAATTTCCGCACAGAATGCAGATTTTACCTTAATCAATCTCCTCCAGATAAACACTGCCGTCCATAACCTTCGCCCGAATCGCAAACTTGCGCAGGCTGCCGGTGTCGTCCCTGAAGCAGATACCGTTCTTGATAACAGTTCCATAGTCAAGCTCAGGATCAGTTTCAAAGCTTTCCAGATGCAGCACCAGCTTTTCTTCCGGTTTCAGCAGTCCTTTGCTGTAGATAACTCTGCTGCTGTCACCCTGCAAATCCAGCACTTCAAAGCTCGCCAGAGAAGTATTACTGCTAAACAACACTTCTGCTCCCTGGGAGGGATTATCCACATAAACATGCTCATATGCGGAAAGATCTACCCTATTATCCTGCAGCTCATGCAAGCCCATACAGTTAAGATGCTGCATTACCAGTCCCTTAAAGCCACGGCTGCTGTATTCCGCAAGCGGTAAAAGCTCGAGCTTTTGGGCACCAAGGTCAATATTCATCATATCGTCAAAGTGCATGGAGGTTTTTTGGGTAACAAAGGTATCATTTAAATCTAAATATTTTCGGTAAACATTACATCTGCCATCCTCAACCTTTGTATAGAAGGTTTGTCCCTGACGCAAACTGCCGTCCCGCAGCAAATCCTTCATTTCCAGCATCCATTCCATATCGTTATCGTCGATACAGGTGCGCTTGCTCAGCATATCTTGAGGAAGCAGACGCAGTCGGCTGCGCGACCAGCCCTCGTCAACAAATTTTATCTTACCATCAACAAAGGTATAGACAGCATATATATCCCGGCCATAATAGCCCTTGCCCTCAGGATAATCAATCAGACCAAAAATCAGCTCCGGCACCTTATCATTATTGATATCCTGCAGCGTATAGCCGACACTGCTTACGCCCTGACCAGGATCATTATGACCCTCCAGCTCCTCAAAGCCTATCAATCCCTGCGCCGGCAGTCCGGCAGTATTACCCGTGGTCAAATAATCGCAGACACCCTCCACAATTTTCATATATTCCTGCTCGTAGGCAGGCATAGCAGCGGCTTTTGCCTTTGGCCCAGAGAGTAATATAGCCTGAGGGCGGCTTCTGCCTTAGGCATAGCGAGCAGCGAGTCTGCTTTTTTGTCGGAGCTGTCACTGCCCAGGAGCATTGTCAACCCGGTAAGCAGTAATGCACCCAGCAAAATCTTTTTCCAGCTTTCTTTCAGCATATCAATCCCTCCGCTTCCTGTTGCCTGCTTTGCAGCTGATTGTTTACACCTATAGTCTAGCCTAAAAAAAGCAAAAGCGCCCCACCCGAAAGGGTGATTTCGGGTAGGAGAAGGGGGGATTTTGGGGATATTTTTGAGATTATAGGCTATATTTCCGCTAAACTTCCGACGTGCTTGCGCAAAAAATACGAAAACCCCGTATTTCACCGGGTTCGGTAAATCACGAGGTTTGATTTTAATTATTCTCTTTCGTATCAGACTTGTTCTGCCTTTAATTCTTCTATTTTCTCTATTGGCAATGTAGTAGCCTTGGCGATATCCTGCACAGAAAGGCCCATACTTATAAGACGCTTGGCAGTAGCAATGTTTGCTTTTGCTTCGCCCTCACGCCTTTCATCTAATAGACGTGCTTCCATTAGCATATATTCTCGCCTCACTTTCGTATCAAGCTTCAGATAGCTGATTTCATCGTCAATCTGCTTGGTGAAATCGCTATTTACAATGTGGTTGTTTACATAATCATAAAAGCTTTTGATATCCTTGGAAATATCGCCATGCGTACCCTTAGTATTCAACAGCATGGTGGTTGCTTCATCTTGAAGCTCCAGCTCCAGATTTTCAAGGCAACGCTTTTTAAAGGTGTAGACATAATTACCCTTTGCAAAGAAATCAAACACATAGATAAAAATCACATAGGTCGGTGGCAGCAAATCATATTCCTGTCCCTGCTACAACAAATCAATATCAAGCAGCGCCTGATAATAGCGTGAACGCTTGGGCAGGACAAAGGCTTTGGTGTGGGGATTTTTATTATTCTTTACCTGCATTTCCAAATTGTAATGCGTGTTTTTGTCATCCTCCACTATTATATCCAGACGGATGCCACGGCTTGTGTAGTCGGGTTCAAGCGATTTTTCGGCTTCAAGGTAGTTGATATCGGCAATCTTAATCTGCAGTAATTCCTCCAACAGATGGATGCAGATGCGCTTGCGCGACATTACCTTCTTGAAGATGAAGTCGCTTTGGATTGTCAGATTCTCAAATTTTTTTGCCAGGTCTTGCATAAGATCTCTCTTTTCATTTTAGCACAGATGCAATAAAAAATACATAAGCAGTTATCAAGGCGCTAAAAAACAAAAAAAGAGCAGTACGCTGACGATTAGAAATCGTCAGTATGTACTACTCTTAGAATGTACCATGTAAATGGCCTTGCTTAAGCTTCTGCAGATAAGGTGTATCTGCAGGATATACTGCTTATTTAATTGTCCGCAGGTAAATCAGCCCGAAGCGAAATTTAGTTACAGTTTTCAAGAACTTAATTTAAGTTTACTTGAATTTGAGGTGGATGTCAAGAGAGAACACGGCTTGTGCCTGCCCCTCAGGTAAGGTGCCGAACGTAGTGAGGCGGAAAGGAGCTACGAGCAGACGGAAGGGTTGTGTAAGCTATGACTTTGGGAAGAAAGGTAATCCTCTCCTTGGGGAAAGGTGGCATCGCGTAGCGATGACGAAGAGGGGTCCATCATACATATGCTATTAGTAAGTTTATAAACAACAATCCCCTCTCAGTCGCCCCACCACCCAAACGCAAAAGAACCGCCTTGCGGCGGTTCTCTGCCGACAGCGCTGACGCTGCCAATTTTAGGAAGTTTTTGTATGAAGGTTTATCAGAAAGTGAAGGTTACGTCAGTCCAGAAGCGATGATCTTTAGAACGATCAATATCGTCAGCAACACCAAGTGCTTTAGCCAGCTTAGATTCGGTGTTGTAGTATGCAACATTAGCTACAATGTTTTTAGCAAGGGTGTAGTTAGCGCCAACGCCAAAGCCCTTGAAGCCAGTCATACCAAAGGTGTTAGCATCAGTAGTGTGTGCAACATAGGTTTGTGCGCCTTGGTCATAGTATTTAGCCCATGCGCCCCAGCTGCCTGCATCCTCAGCCTTTGCACCCTTATAAGCCAGGCCGATAACGAAGCCGTCATCATCAAGATATTGATCAATAGCTGGGTTAATCTCATTGTTCTCTTCATTAAGTTTGTCAGCAGACAAATCACCCTTGAGATACATAGCGGACAGGTTGAAATGGCCCATGTCATAGCTCAGGCCTGCATGCCAGATGCCGTTATCAATATCAGTTTTACCATATAAATAAGGGGGAGCATTATGAGCTTCTGCAAAACCGGTACCCATATCTTTGAATTGAGTATAGCCGGCAGTAGCCTTCAAGCCCTTAGCCAGCTCGCCTTCCACAGCCAAGCCCCAATATTTACCACCATTGGTAATATCAGCAGCAAAAGTATTGTCGCCGTTAATCACCATATATGGTACAACAGTGATATCATCAGTTGCCTTGCCTGCAAAGCCCTTTAATTTAAGCTTGTTGCCATAAGACAACTCCAAGCCATCAGCACGTGTATCATAGATATTGCCATCAGCAATTACCAGATTGTAACGGCCTGCACGTACTGCCATGCCACCCAGCTTACCATCTACATAAGCGCGTTGGAATTTTGTATCTTCATTACCTGCATTATCGCTCAAATCCTGCGTGTTCTGCAGCATGCCGGTGTAGGTCCAGTCATCATTAATCATGCCGTTAATCCAGATACGGGAACGGAGATCTGCTACATGGTTAGAAGCATTGCCTACAACTAAAGATTCTCTGTCCCCGCTATCCTTAAACATTGCACCATCTTGGTTAACATAACGGAAGCGCAGTTCACCAGTAATCTTTACATTGTCAGCCTTTTTCTCCAGGTTAGCTACGCGCACACCCAAATTGTCCAGCTCGTCAGCAAATTCTGCTGCCAGCTTGTCAACGTTAGCGCCTTTAGCCATTGCTTTAGCAACGATTTGTGCCATTTCATAGCGAGTCATCAGCTTGTCGCCACCAAAGGTGCCGTCGCCGTAGCCATCGATTACGCCTGCAGCTGCCAGCTTGCTGATGCTGTCATATGCCCAGTGGCCGGCAGGAACGTCGCTGAACGGATTCGCAGCGTAAGCAGAAGCGGTTACACCAAGAGCCATTGCCATTGCGAGTACTAAAGATTTTTTCATGGGAAATTCCTCCTTTTTAAGTAAAGTATTCTTTTACCTTGCGGAGGCTTGCGCTGCCTGTAGCCAAAATTTGCCTTGTTTCATTTTGGGTTTTGCATTGCTCGCTCCGTTCGGTAAAGCCGGAAAAGCAAGAAGGATTAGTTGTTTTTCCTTTGCTTCTGGCTGTAGTATATCGATTTTTTAGTAACTTGTCCCTACCCGAAATGGCAAATTCGGGTAGGATGAGGGAAAATTTTAGGAATTTTTGGGGTTTTAGGGCAGTTTTTTGTAATTTCTGTGAAATCGTCAGAAATTAGCACTCAATACTTGACAGTGCTAACAAATAGTGGTATAACATAATCAACAAAGGAAATGAGCTACAGGAGCCGCAAGGGCAGCACCCGCAAAGCACAAATCCCGCGTTGGCAAATCAAATCAATACTTGCTGCATCAACATTAAAATGACTACAACAAGCGCAATAAAATTGGAGGAATGACTTATGATGATGCCTAGTGTATTTGGTGAAAGCTTATTTGATGATTTAATGGATTTCCCGTTTGAGAAAGAGTTCTTCGGTCATCGCAATCCGTTGTACGGCAAACATGCCCAGAACGTTATGAAAACCGATATCAAGGAATCGGATACCGCTTATGAAATGGATATCGACCTGCCGGGCTTCAAAAAAGAGGACGTCAGCGCCAAACTGGAAAACGGTTATCTGACCATTACCGCCGCTAAAGGCCTCGACAAGGACGAAAAGAACGATAAAGGCGTTTATATCCGCCGTGAACGTTACAGCGGTCAATGTGCAAGAACCTTCTATGTCGGTGAAGCAGTTACCCAGGAGGATATCAAGGCTAAATTCGAAGACGGTATCCTGAAGGTTACTATTCCTAAGGTTGAGCCTAAAAAAGTCGAAGACAAAAAATATATTGCCATTGAAGGCTAATACATAAAAACCACATCATCCTTTCAAAATGAAACAGCCGCCGGAGCACAAGCTTCGGCGGCCGTTTTGTTGTTATGTTAAATTAAATGTTGTTTCTCGGAACCAGGTCTTCGGACTTCAGAGTGCCTTCCTTCGCGCGCTCTGCAAATTCGGCAGTTGCGGTAAAGAGAACGTCACTGGAGCTGTTGAGCGCAGTTTCGCAAGCATCCTCCAGTACGGAGATGATAAAGCCAACGCCAACAACCTGCATAGCGATATCATTGCTGATGCCAAAGGAAGCGCAGGCAACCGGTATCAGCAGCAGAGAGCCGCCGGCAACACCGGAAGCACCGCAGGCACCAACGGTAGAAACGATGCACAGCAAGAGAGCTGTCGGCATATCAACATGAATACCCAAAGTATTGGCAGCAGCAAGCGCCAGTACGGAAATGGTGATGGAAGCACCGGCCATGTTGATGGTTGCGCCTAACGGAATGGAAATTGCGTAGGTATCAGGATTCAGGCCCAAACGTTTGCACAGAGCCATGTTAACCGGAATGTTAGCAGCGGAGCTGCGGGTAAAGAAAGCATACACGCCGGATTCGCGGATGGTTGCCCAAACCAGCGGATACGGATTGCGGCGGATGTTGAAGTAAACAATCAACGGGTTCATAACCAGCGCTACCAGGAAGTAGGAGCTGATGAGCACTGCCAGCAGATGTATATAGCTGGAAATTGCGGACAGACCGCTGTCGCTGATGGAGGTTGCCACCAGGCCCATAATGCCCAGAGGAGCGAAATGGATAACCCATTTAACAACCAGGGTGATTGCCTTTGCAACATCATCCAGAGCATTTTTAGTAGTTTCGTTGGCAGCCATATTCATAGCAATACCGAATACTACAGCCCATGCCAGAATGCCGATGTAGTTGGCATGCAGCAAAGCAGCAATCGGGTTATCTACAACACTCAGAATCAGGTTATGCAGAACCTCAACAATGCCGCTGGGCGGGTTGAGCTTAGCATCCGCAACCTGCAGGTGCAGAGTGGTAGGTGCCAGGAAGGACAGGCTTACACCAACTAAAGATGCAAAGAAGGTGCCGATAACATATAAGCCGATAATAGGCTTCATATTTGCTTCGCCGCCGCTTTTCTTTTTGGCCATAGCGTTCATAACCAAGAAGAAAACCAGCACCGGAGCAACGCCCTTTAATGCTTTTACAAACAGGTCACCGAAGATAGTAACAACAGGTACCACTTTCGGTACATAAAGTGCCAGCAGAATGCCGATGACAAGACCAACGGCAATTTGCTTGATGAGTGCTACTTCATTGATAATCGCAGCAAATTTTCTAAACATAATGAATTCCCCCTAATTTATACTCCCGTATACAACGATGTTCATAGTATATAACATAAGTTAAACAATGTCAAGTCTACAATGAGTATTGTATTTACAGAGTAGACACCGAATTTATCCGTACTCATAATAGGGACTATTACCCTTAAAATATAAGTAAGTGTTAAGCTTGTTACAAAAGTACGCAGGCCGAAAAAAATTTTTGCGTACTATTGTGTAATGAGAGAATATCTTTACCGGCAGTTGACATGCATATGATTATAAACTATGCTATAAATATAAAAATTTTACTCTGTTTCTGCTTTTTGACAGCAGAATTTAATAGAAAGGAGCTGCTTACATGTCGGTAAGAGCTGATTTACATATACATACTACGGCCTCGGACGGCACCTGGACACCAGCGGAGCTGATTGCGGAAGCGCAAAAGCAACAGCTGGGGCTGATTGCCGTAACGGACCATGACAGCGTAGCCAACGTTGCAGAAGCGATGACGTTGGCAGCGGCAGCAGGCATTACGCTGCTGCCGGCGGCGGAAATCTGCTCCACCAAGGAGGATTTGTCGTTTCATATTCTTGGCTATGGCATTGATATCCATAATAAACAGCTGCTGGAATTAATACAGCATAACGAAGCACTGCTGGAGCAGAAGGATGTGGACAGCATTCATCTGCTGGCACGCGACGGCTGGCCTGTCGATGAAGCGGAGTTCGCCCGTTATACCTATGACAGACACCGCGGCGGCTGGCGTGCCCTCGCCTATTTGATTGACAAGGGACTGTGCACAGGCGTGAGCGATTTCTTTCAGCGCATCTTTACGCCGGAGCATGACCTGGGCTTTCCGGAATTTCCTGCCATCAGCGAGGTAATCACAGCAATTCACGCTGCCGGCGGAGCAGCACTGTGCGCACATGCTGCCAGCGGCTTTCACGGCCCCGGCTTGGAGCGTGTGCTCGACATCCTGCGGACAGAGAAATTCGACGGCTTTGAATGCTACCACTCCAACCATTCGGAAGAAGGAACACAGCGCCTGTTGCAGCATTGCAAAAAGCACGGTCTGCTTATCAGCGGTGGCAGCGACTGCCATGGTACATTTGTGCCGGGGAGACGTTTGGGACAGCCTTTGGTCACTGCCGATATGCTGCGCTTGGACGGCCTTTTGCCGCAGGATGTAAAATAATCCGAAAAATATTTGTTAAAACACGAAAAACGTTCGACTTTTTCGTTGGACTGTGCTATGATATTACCATAAAATATAACAAACTTAACACTGACAAGAAATTCCGGCACTGAGCCTGCATTTACTTGTTGAGAAATTTTTAGGAGGCATTAAAATGCAAGAGTACAAACCGTTTAAATCCGGCAAGGTTCGTGAGATGTATGATGTTGGTGACAGCATTATTATGGTTGCCACTGACCGTATTTCCGCATTTGACCATATTCTGAAAAACATGATTGTGAAAAAAGGCACTGTGCTGACTCAGATCTCCAAATTCTGGTTCGATCTGACTAAAGACATTGTTCCTAACCATATGATTTCCGTTGATACCAAAGATATGCCCGAATTCTTCCAGAAACCCGAATTCACAGGCAACAGCATGAAATGCAAAAAGCTGAACATGCTGCCTATCGAATGCATCGTTCGCGGCTACATCACCGGCAGCGGTTGGGACAGCTACAAGAAAACCGGCGAAATCTGCGGCATTAAGCTGCCCGAAGGCCTGCAGGAATCCCAAAAGCTGGCTGAGCCTATCTTCACCCCCAGCACCAAAGCTGAAATCGGTGACCATGACGAAAACATCAGCGTAGAGCAAAGCATCGAAATCCTGGAAAAACTGTATCCGGGCCGTGGCAAAGAATATGCTCTGAAGCTGCGTGACTACACTATCGCTATCTACAAAAAATGTGCTGCTTATGCTCTGGAGCGCGGCATCATCATTGCCGATACCAAATTTGAATTTGGTCTGGACGAGAACGGCGAGGTTGTACTGGGTGACGAAATGATTACCCCGGACTGCTCCCGCTTCTGGCCGCTGGAAGGCTACAAAGTTGGCCAAGGCCAGCCATCCTATGACAAACAGTTTGTCCGCGATTGGCTGAGTGCTAACCCGGATGCAGGCTACGAGCTGCCGCAGGATGTTATCGACAAAACCATCGCCAAATACATCGAAGCATATGAACTGCTGACAGGTCAAAAGTTTGACTTTTAATTCTGAAAATGCTTTAAAACTGTAACTTTTGTTGCAGTAGCAACAGGCTCAGGAAAAATTTAACGCTCTTTACAAAAAAATTGTTTACAACCATGGACATTGGTTGTATAATTTCACCATAAACAACAACGGAGTTGGAACAGCGCAAGCTGTCTGTTTCCGTTGTTGTTTTTTGTTTCTCCGATCACTGCAGATACAATACATTAGTGTAAGAGAATCCGTAAATAAAATAGTGCTTAATCGCGTAACGCATCACCACCGTAAAAACAGAGAAGGTGGTTCGTGGAAGCGGCCAATTGAGGGGACTTTTGGAAATGCTAAAAGCACAAAGCACTGACGGCTGAGGGGCCGGACAGCAGTTACGCGAAATAAAAACGCCCGCGGCGAGCGGGTTTTTTATTTTGTCACGAAAAGTAAAATTCCGGCTGATAAAACATGTAAACTTCACTAGCAATTATCCGCATAAAAAGGTATAATAAATGTAATAAATGTACGAAAAAATTTCCTATTTAGGATAGTTGGAGGTTTCATAGTGGCAATAGACACGTCATTACCTAAGGATATAAGGATTTTGCAGGCAGCGGAAGAAGTTTTTTCGCAGCATGGCTATGAAAAGGCTACGCTCGATGAAATAATAGCCCTAGCTGACGTAGGCAAAGGAACTGTCTATAAATATTTCGGCAATAAAGAGCACCTTTTCTACAAGCTGGTTGCCGATAAAAATGCACCTTTTTTAGAAAAGCTGCACCAGGCTGTCAACAGCGTAGACAGCTTTGAGGAAAAGCTCAAAAAATATTTTGAGGTAATGGTGCATTTTTACGTTGCCAACAGTACTCTGTGGCAGATTATCTGCTTTGAAATGCTCGGCGGCACCAATGGCTGCAGAGTTAATTCTGACGGTGACGGCTTTAAGGTTGTTCCCCGCTATAATTCTGTAAAATTGAGTGAGGAAACGATTGAACGCATCCTGCGCTATCACAAAATCCTGCATGATGAATATGATATTTTAGCTCAGCTGATTACTAAGGCAATGCAGGACAACCTGCTGAAGGAGGATACCGTGCCGGAGATTACCACTAAGTTTGTTTTCTTCGGTGTAGCCATGAGCATTTTTAACCAAAGCGACGATATTGCTGCCGATATGACGGACGAAGAAGCAGCAAGAATAATTACCGACCACTTTTTACGCGGCAACGCACGTTGACGCGCACTACTAAAAACAGCTGCCGCTAAGCGGCAGCTGTTTTTGCGTTTGTTACAGTTCTTCGCCTGTTATTCCTCTACATAAGCGGCAGTAATGATACCGGTATAGCATGTGTGCCAGTCCTTGTTGGCATACCATTTTTCGCACAGCTCCTTGTCGAACTTGTCTTCCGCCATGGTGTAGTGTTCTACAATTTTGCATTCCAGATGCAGGCCGCAGCCCTTAATAACAGGAATGCTGACGGTCTCGCCTGCTTTCGTAGTTAAGCCTGCAGCTGCAAACTTGTCCAGATCACGGCCGGACTTGCTGCCGCACAGACCGAGTGCTTGGGCAAAGCCTTCTTTTACCGGGAAGCTGACGGTAAATTCCGGATTAGCGTCAATCAGCTCCTTGGTATAACGGCTTTGGCGCACCATAACGGTGAAGGTCGGCTGTCCCCACTTAAAGCCCAGGCTGCCCCAGCCGATTGTCATCGTGTTCTGCTTGCCGTCGGCAGCAGTAGTAAGAAAGGCACCCTTGGACAGAGTCTTTAAAATTGCTTCGCCTTGCTCAAAGGCGTTGATTTTTTTCATAGTCATAACAAAAACCTCCTCATTTGCTTTACATAAATATTATACAGCGTTTGCGCAAGCTATGTGTAAATTTTTGAGGAACTCATCGTGCCGGCACCCAAAAAGGCTCCCCTCCCGAACGTTACCGTTCAGACGGGGAGCCTTAAAATTACGCATACAGCTCATGCCATTATACACATCAGGTTCGCACTCAGCGAAGCAGGTGGTGCTTTATGGACAGGCGTGCCTTATTGCATTTTTTCTTTGAGCATTTTGGTAACCATGCCCGGGTTAGCCTTGCCGCGAGATTTTTTCATAATCTGGCCAACGAGGAAGCCGATAGCTTTATCCTTACCAGCCTTGTAGTCAGCAACGGATTGCGGGTTCTCAGCAATGGTTTCTTCAACCAGCTTGAGGATAGCGCCTTCATCACTAACCTGCTCCAGACCGAGCTTCTTAACGAGAGCCTTCGGAGCTTCGTCCTCTTTGAGCATTTCGGCAAAGACCTTTTTAGCCAGCTTGCTGGACAGAACGCCGTCTTTAATCAGGTTAACCAGCTCTGCCAAATGTGCAGGGGTTACCTTGAAATCGGCAATGGTAATGCCTTCGTTGTTCATGTAAGCAGAAACATCGCCCAGCAGCCAGTTAGAAACTGCTTTACTGTCCTTAGCGGTCTTAACTGCTTCATCAAAGTATTCTGCCATAGCCTTGGTGGAAACGATCTGGGAAGCGTCATATTCCGGCAGACCATGCTCGCTCATCAGGCGTGCCTGACGTTGAGCCGGCAGCTCCGGCAGAGTTTCACGGATACGCTCAATCCAGGCATCGTCCAGCTGTACCGGAACGAGGTCAGGCTCAGGGAAGTAACGATAGTCATGTGCTTCTTCCTTAGAACGCATGGACAGGGTTACGCCGTTAGCTTCATCCCAGGTACGGGTTTCCTGAACAACGTGGCCGCCATCTTCCAGAACCTCTTTTTGGCGCTCAACTTCATAGTTGATAGCGCGCTCCAGAGCACGGAAGGAGTTCAGATTTTTGATTTCGGCACGGGTACCGAATTCCTTAGCGCCTTCGGGCATGATGGAGATGTTAGCGTCGCAGCGCAGGCTGCCTTCCTGCATTTTGCAGTCGCAGACATCGGTATATTCCAGAATTGCTTTCAAGTTTTCCATGTAAGCACGAGCTTCGGCAGCACTGCGCATATCCGGCTCGGATACAATCTCAATCAGCGGTACGCCTGCACGGTTGTAGTCAACTGCAGAGGAATCGGAGGTGCTGATGGTTGCGCCGCTGTGGTTCAGCTTGCCTGCATCCTCTTCCATGTGGATACGGGTAACGCCAATGCGTTTATGCTCGCCGTCAACAACGATGTCGATATGACCGCCCAGGCAGATAGGTTTATCAAATTGGGAAATCTGATAGTTCTTGGACAGGTCAGGATAGAAGTAGTTTTTACGGTCGAATTTGTTGTATTTCTGGATATCGCAGTTCAGCGCCAGGCCAGCCTTGATAGCGAAATCAACAACCTGCTTGTTCAGCACAGGCAGTGCACCGGGCATACCCAGGCAAACCGGGCATACATGGGTGTTAGGCAGGCTGCCGAAGGCAGTGGAGCAGCTGCAGAATGCTTTAGTTTTGGTTTTCAGCTCGGCATGAACTTCCAGGCCGATAACGGTAATATATTTAGTCATTATTTGTTACCTCCCAGCGGTGCGAATACTTTATGATATTCGGTTGCCTGTTCAAAGGTATAAGCAGCACGCAGAATGGTTGCTTCGTCCAGAACCTTGCCGATCAGCTGCATACCGATAGGCATGCCGTCATCAGCAAAGCCGCAAGGAATGGAAATACCCGGCAGACCGGCCATATTTACCGGAATAGTGGTTACGTCCAACATGTACATGGTCAGCGGATCCATCTCGTCGTTGATGCCGTAAGCAGGAACCGGAGAGGTCGGAGTCAACAGCACGTCGCATTTTTCAAACGCAGCTTCAAAGTCGCGGCGGATAAGGGTACGAACCTGCATAGCCTTGTTGTAGTACGCATCATAGTAACCGCTGCTCAGTACGTAGGTGCCCAGCATAATACGGCGGCGTACTTCCTGGCCGAAGCCTTCGGTGCGGCTCATAGTAGTCATTTCCGGTGCGGAGGTTGCATCTACATTGCGGTAACCGTAGCGAACACCGTCGAAGCGTGCCAGGTTAGCGGAAGCTTCAGCCGGAGCAATGATGTAATAGGTGATTACAGCATATTCGGTATGCGGCAGGGAAACCTCAACGATTTCAGCGCCCAGCTCTTTATATTTTTCAACGGCCTTCATGATTTCAGCCTTAACCTTAGCATCAACGCCTTCACCGAAGTATTCCTTCGGCAGACCGATGCGCAGGCCTTTAACGTCATTTACCAGTGCTTTGGTGAAGTCGGGAACCTCTACGTCAAGAGAGGTGGAGTCCATCTCGTCCTTACCGCAGATAGTGTTGAGTACCAGAGCAGCGTCGGTTACGTCTTTAGTGATAGGTCCGATCTGGTCCAGAGAGGATGCGAATGCTACGCAGCCATAACGGGATACACGGCCGTAGGTCGGTTTAATACCAACGCAGCCGTTGAAGGATGCCGGCTGACGGATAGAGCCGCCGGGATCGGGGCCCCGAGTAAAGTCCAGATAGCTTCGCCTGCAGCGATAGCAGCAGCGCTGCCGCCGGAGGAGCCGCCGGGAACGCGGTCCAGGTTCCATGGGTTGTGGGTTACACCGAAATGAGAGGTTTTGGTGGTAGAGCCCATAGCAAATTCATCCAGGTTGGTTTTGCCCAAGAAAATGGTTTCATCAGCGCGCAGGTTTTTGATAACATGTGCGTCATATACGGGAATGAAGTTCTCCAGCATTTTGGAGGAACAGGTAGTGCGCAGGCCTTTAGTAGAGATATTATCTTTGATTGCGCCCGGAATACCTGCCAGCGGAGCGATTTTCTCGCCTGCGGCAATCTTAGCATCAACCTTGGCAGCCTGTGCCAGAGCGTTTTCTTTATCCAGGGTTACATAAGAGTTAACCTGGTCTTCAACTGCGTCGACACGCGCAATAACAGCGTTAGTTAATTCGACGGAGCTTACTTCTTTGTTGACGAGCTTTTCATGCAGCTCGTGCGCAGTAAGTTTATACAAATCCACAGCGTTTGCCTCCTTCTTATTCGATTACGCGCGGTACCTTAAAGCCGTCATTGTGAACAGCAGGAGCGTTCTTCAATGCTTCCTCGTGGGATACGCCTTCTTTGACAACGTCCTCACGCAGTACATTGCTTACCGGCAATACGTACGGGGTAGGTTCGATACCTGCGGTATCAATTTTTTCAAGAATGTCGGCATAGTTAAGAATCTGGTTGAACTGCTCGGTGAATACTTCCATCTCGGAAGCGGGAACAGTCAAACGGGAAAGCTGTGCGATATGCTTTACGTCTTCAGCAGAAACTTTCATTTTTTCACCATCCTATAAAAACTCGTTTTATTTTTACAAATAACCTGTTTTATTATAACACATTTACTGAGCAAAGTACACTGAGTAAGGCACTTCGGCAGTGCTTGCGGGGATATTTTTAGGAAAAAGCAGCTTTTAAAATATTAGACAGCAAAACAATAAGGACTCTCCTTAGGGAGAGGTGGCATCGCGCAGCAATGACGGAGAGGGGTTACAGCAAAATAAGACATATACATAACCCCAACCCCTCTCAGTCGCCCTACAGGTGACAGCTCTCCCCAAGGAAAGCCTTTCTCTTCGTATAGCATCCATACACATAAACACAAAAAGAACCGCCTCACGGCGGTTCCCTAAACTCCAAGTATCTGGCGCTATTTCCCTTCTCGCTTGCTCACCTTAACATACAGCCTTTTTAAAATATCCATTGCCTCATCCTGCTGCATACTGCTTAGCTGTGGCCTTACCTTGCGTCTGTTTTTATTTTTATAGCTGCCAAGAGTAATATAAAACTCCGTGGTCGTCGCATCGTGCGCAAACAGCATATCCGTCTGCTTTTGCTCCTGCTCCGTAAGCGGCAGTTTTTGGATAAAAGCATCCAGCTCTGCCAAATCCTCACTTGTCACCTCTGCCGACGACAGCAGGCAATTTTCGCCCTTTTTATCGACAAAAAAGCAGCTGAAGGTACCCTGCCCTTTCTTAAAAGGATCATAATTAGCCTCAAACCTGTAGCACAGGGTGCGGAACTGATGGTTCCGGCTCATATAAAAAGTGGACCATTCTACGTGTGTCATCTTATCTTCTCCTTGTACCGGCGCACAACCTATATTAACTGTCAGCAGTACAAGCACCGCTAGCAGTATTTTGGTGATTTTCCATAATTTACTGTGCATACCGTTCACCGCCTTTGTTAAGGCTTAATTGCGAAGCGGAGCTCTGTCCTTAGCCTTCAGGTAAAGCTGCAGAAACTGCTTTTGCAGCTCCGCTCTTTGCTCCCCGCTCAAAGGCGCCGTCAGCTTCTTGACGCTTCTATCCTTATAGTTGGCGATACACACATCAAAAATCTCCATGGTTTCATCACAGACAAGCAAATCATCATCTACCGGCTCAGGTTCCTTGGGCGGTGCCAGCGGCAGTCCTTGGATAAGCGCATCAAGAGGCACAAGCTCCTCACGCGTCACAGGCACGCTCTCCAGCTCACAGCGCCAGATTTCGTCATTGAGATTTGCCGGAGCCTTAAAGCTGCAGTCATAGAGCATCTGCCCGCTTTTAGCGTCCAAACGCAGCGCATAATTATAGCTATAATCATAATTCGAGCCGTTTCTGTATAATTGCATACCCGTCCATTCTATACGTCCCATGCTATCGCCTCCCCGCACCTGGGCATAAATCAGCTTTGCTGTCAGCAGCAGAAGCGCTGCCAATAACAGCAGATGAATAATTCTCAGCTTATTGCTTTTTTGTTTGCGCATGCTGCTCACCGCCTTTTGCTATTCTTCTGATGATAGCATAGCGTATTTTTAGCAGCTTGTCCCCACCCGAAAGGCTGATTTAGGGTAGGAAGGGAGGAAAACTTTAAATAAAAAGGCCGATAATAATATAACTTGCTGCACTTCATCCTCAGGCTTATATAAAGCAAAACAGTACTTATACGGTTTGAAAAACAAGCTGTCCGCTAATAACTCTCAATATATTTCAAGAAATATCTGAATATTGAAAATCTGTATAAATTTTTCCTGTAATCCGAAAATTATCATTCAAGGATAATATTTCACCCCAACCTACCCAAAATTCCCCTTTCGGGTGGGGCGCTGACACTCTTTTTGCGCTATAATGAAGGCAAGATAAGGAAGGGAGATGTTCCTATGTTTAAAGAAAACGACGAATGTTGTGCTATACAATGCGAAAAATGCGGCGGCACCATGTATTCCGACGCTGCCAGCACCAGCTTCATCTGCTCCTTCTGCGGCAACAAGGATCCTTGGCCGAACAGCGAAAATATTCTTGATAGCGAAATCAAGTATCGCCATAAGCCTGTAGAGGTTGTCAACGGACTGGTGAAGCTGGGACACGTATACTTCATGGAGCCCTTGCCGGAGATGCTCAAAAACAACACCCAAAGCATCGAAGATAAGCTGGGCGTTTTCAGCGCCCTCAGCACCAAGGTTTACGAAGAAAGCCACACCATCAAGCTGCCCTGCCCGCTCTGCGGTGCCGATGTTACCGGCGAATCCACGCAGACTATTTTTACCTGCGAATACTGCGGTCACCGTCTGACGCAGGAGGAGCTGAAGGCCGGCGGCTACAACAAGGACCAGCTCATAGGCGCAGGCTCCCGCAGCTACCCATCCATCGCCCTGCCCTTCAAGCTCACTAAGGAGCAAGCCTTCGGCAGAGCGCAGCTGCTGATAAAGCGCGAGCCGATGTCCTTTAAGGGTGCGGAAAAGGCCATTAAGGAAAAATTTACCGCCTTCTATACTCCCTATACGCTGGCAGACCTGCGCGTCAAAGCGCAAATCTCCAGCAACAAGGGTGACTGCGAAATTTATCAGGAGGTTTTAAACTGGGTATATCCGCAAACCTATGTCTTTGACGAAAACGCCGTCGATATGGTTGCTCCCTGGAACTTTGATGAATTCGCCCCCTTCGACCCTGTATTTTTGGAGGGTGACGTGCATATCACCACCCGCAGCAATCTTTTCCCGGTACAAAAATATCTTGACCGCATGATCAACGAGCAGCTTTGCAACAGGCTCAGCGAAAATTACGGCTTACAAAATGTTAAGATTGAAAAATGGGCACGCAATCTCCGCAAGCATTCAGCTGACATCATGTTGCCGATTTATTATGTTGACTATACCGAAAACAGCGCCGGCGAACGCTTCGTCATCGTTGTCAACGGCCAGACCGGCGCTGCCAGCGCCCGCTTCGTCAACAGCAAGGACAAGGTACGCAGCCTGCAGCTGCCTGCCAGCAGCAAGCTGCCGCGCTTTGCCGAAACAACGCTGCGCACACCGCCAATGATTGTACGTTATGTAAAGCCAAAATTCCTGCATGAGGTAATCCCAGCGGAAAAGGGCTTCAAAAAGAGTATCTTCCAAATGCTCAAATTCTGGTAGAAAACGGGTTATTTTGTGTATAATTGTTGTAAAGCATAGAGTGTCTGGTCTCCTTTGTAGATTATGTTGTTTTGGTCGATAATATTTTACTACAATTCCAACACTTATTTATAGAACCTAAAAATCCCCTGACGCCAGCTTCATAGCAAGCATCAGGGGAAATTCCGGCAGCTCAGAAGAAACCGAGCTAACATCCGCTCTTAATAATTTATCGTATGAATTTCAAAATAAGCCTGCGGGTTTTTACAAATCGGGCAAACCTCCGGAGCCTTCGTACCTACAACGATATGTCCGCACTTGCGACACTCCCAAATTCTTACCTCGCTCTTAGCAAATACCTGCTGTGCCTCTACGTTGTGCAGCAACGCACGATAACGCTCCTCATGACGCTTCTCAATAGCTGCTACGCCACGGAACTGCTCTGCCAGCTCATAGAAGCCTTCGGCATCTGCCTCTTGGGCCATACGCACATACATATCCGTCCATTCGTGGTTCTCTCCCTCAGCAGCGTGCAGCAGATTTGCCGCAGTATCGCCAAGCTCGCCCAAAGCCTTAAACCATAGCTGTGCATGCTCCTTTTCGTTCTCTGCTGTCTGCAAGAACAAAGCAGCAATCTGCTCAAAGCCTGCTTCCTGCGCTACTTTAGCAAAATAAGTATACTTATTACGAGCCATAGACTCGCCAGCAAAGGCCTCTAACAGATTCTTCTCCGACTTTGTGCCAGCATAAGGATTCTTTGCCTTGTCGCCAGGAGTATCCTCGATTTTTACAAACTTATCTGCACCCTGCTTACAGATTGGGCAGACAAAATCAGCTGGCAGCTCCTCGCCTTCATAGATATAACCACAAATTAAACATTTCCACTTCATCATTTTCTTTTTCGCTCCTTTTGTTAAATCTGCGCTGCGGTCCTGATAAGCAGTATGCAACATTGCTTCAGCCATGTCGCTCAAGGGCGTATCATAAAACTCCTGGTAAAGCTGCTGAATTTCTTTATTTTCGTGAGACAGATGCAACTCCATCTCTGCGTCCCGCTCATAAAGACCCTCGATACGTGCCTTGCGTGCTGCGTCAGCATCATAAGCAAAATCCTTGGGCTGCCCGCCGCCGCCAATACAGCCGCCAGGACAGGTCATAACCTCTATAAAATGATATTTTTCAATGCCACCAGCTATGAGCTTTCGGACATTTTCCGTTCCGTGAACCACTGCTACATTGATAACCCTGCCTGCTATCTCCACGCTGGCCTCACGCAATCCATCATAACCACGCACTGGCTCGAGCTTGAGTATTTCCTTAGGTGGCTGCTCACCCGTAAGATAAGCATAAGCAGTCCTGAGAGCTGCCTCCATCACGCCGCCTGTATTGCCAAAAATAACACCTGCACCAGAGGCCTCGCCCATAAATTTATCAAAATCGCTGTCCTCCAGGCTGGTAAAATCAATGCCTGCTTCCTTCGCCCACAGTGCCAGCTCCCTCGTCGTGATGACATTATCCATATCCCGCAATTCAGCTATACCCAACTTCTGCCCGGCAGCGTTCATTTCCTCACGGCGAATCTCAAATTTTTTCGCCGTGCAGGGAGTTAAGGCAACATTAACAATCTTCCTCGGATCAATGCCCATTTTCTGTGCGAAATAGGTTTTAATCGTCGGTCCCTGCATCCCTATCGGACTTTTAGCTGTAGAAACATGCGGCAGGAGCTCAGGGTAATAGGTTTCTGCAAACTTCACCCACGCCGGACAGCAGCTTGTAAACTGCGGCAGCGGCTTGTCAGTTTCACCTTTAATACGGGCAAGAAGCTCGCTTGCTTCCTCAACAATTGTTAAATCAGCCGCAAAGTTCGTATCCAGCACATAATCAACGCCCAGAGCACGCAAAAGCGCAACCATCTTCCCCTGCACGAACGCCCCCTTAGGCATGCCGAATTCCTCGCCCAAAGCCACGCGTACAGAAGGTGACGTACTGACAATGACGATTTTGTCCTTATCCTGCACGGCAGCCTTAACCTCTGGATATTCATATACCTCGGTGATGCTGCCAACAGGGCAGACATTAGCACACTGACCGCAGTGAATACAGATAGCTCTGTCTCCGGTCTGCTCCAGCGCATAGGTTCCCAACACACCAACAGGACTTGTGCAGACATTCCTGCACTGACCGCATTTGATGCACAATGACTCATTACGGACAATACTGGGATTATCCGATTCAATAGGCACCCTCACGGAAGTTGATAAATGCTTGCTCACAATATCATCTCCTCCAATATGAAATTTTAACAGCGCTCCCTTGACCTTTTATAAAGCACTATTATATCGTTTATATTATAACTCATTCCTAGGGTCTGTCAACAACTTATATTAATAAAAATAATTTTACTTTAAAGGAGAATTTTCTCTAAAGCTCACTTCACCAGCCCCATCAGCGCCTAGAAAACCTGCGGCATGACCAGCGCTGGCAGCATATTCAGCAACTTGCATTCACACAACTGCCAAACACCTAAGCCTGAGCTCATGAGAAAAATGCATACTTGTCCATTCTATACGTCCCACGCTATCGCCTCCCCGTAACTAGGCATAAATCAGCTTTGCTGTCAGCAGCAAAAGCGCTGCCTGCCAACAGCAAGCTGCCGCGCTTTGCCGAAACAACACTGCGCACACCGCCAATGATTGTACGTTACGTAAAGCCAAAATTCCTGCATGAGGTAATCCCAGCGGAAAAGGGCTTCAAAAAGAGTATCTCCAGATGCTCAAATTCTGGTAGAAAACGGCTGCGGCAGCAGTCGGAGTATAATCATCCACCTCCTTGTACAAAAAAGCAGAGAGCTGTGTTTCACGTGAAACACAGCTCTCTGCTTTTATCGTTGCTACAGGAATCTTCCTTCCTTATCATTTTCAGAACAGGGGCTTGCTGTTGCCGCCCTTCGGCTTCTTCTGGTTCTTGATGCGGACGCTGACGATGACCTCATCGCCCTCCACCGTCTGCTCCATATTAACCGGAATACCGACATCCTTAATAGCGTTGACAACCTGCTTAATACTGTTCAGGTAAATGCGGACATCGTTGACAATCACCATACGGCGGCGTTTTTCCTGCTGGTTGTCCTCCAACAGCTTGTTGATATATTCCTCGGTCTGGCGCACGCTGTAATTCTTGGCAACAACAACCTCCAGCACCTCCAGACGCTTGGCATCATCATCCAGCTTCAGCAGTGCGCGCGCATGACGCTCGCTCAGACCGGCATCCACCAGCACCTTGCGTACAGCAGGCGACAGGCGCAGCAAACGCAGCTTGTTGGCGATAGTAGACTGCTTCTTGCCTACGCGCGCAGCCATAGCCTCCTGCGTCAGATGGAACTGCTCCATCAGCTGTTCATAGCCTTCGGCCTCCTCCAGAAAATGCAGATCCTCACGCTGCAGGTTTTCAATCAGCGCAATCTCTGCAATCTGCTGCGTAGTATAATCGCTGATAATCACCGGTACCTCCGTCAGCTTCGCCATACGGGAAGCACGCAGACGGCGCTCGCCGGCAATCAGCAGATAACGTCCGTCCTCAGTCGGCGATACCAAAAGAGGCTGCAGCACACCATATTGGGCGATGGAAGCAGACAGCTCCTCTAAGGCTGCTTCGTCAAAGCTCTTGCGCGGCTGATAAGGGTTGGGGAAAATCTGCCCGATGGGAACCTTGACTACCTTCACCTCATTAACGGCCTTACGCTCGCCGATAATACCGCAATCTGTATCCAATACCGAAAATCCATCATCTACTAACATATGTTTTCCCCCTATTTAGCGCCTAAGGGCTGTTTTTCCGGCGTACCAGCCTTACGCGGGTATTGCGCCGGTGTGCTTTTGATTTTAGCTATCTTTATTATAGCACGTCCATCATCCAGACCGGGTAATTTTACAGGCTCCGCACTGAGAATTTTGCCGCCGAGAATTTTTACCGCAGCCTCTCCTTCGGTAATTTCCTCCGCAAACTTGCTGCCCTTCAGGGCGATAAACTGACCACCCTTTTTGGCCAGCGGCAGGCAATATTCGCTCAGCACGCTCAAACGTGCCACAGCGCGCGCCGTTACATAGTCATATTTTTCGCGGTGCTTTTTATCACGGCCCGCATCCTCTGCACGCAAATGCTCGCAGCGGATGCCCTTCACCCCCAGCTCCTCAATCACCTGCTGCAAAAAGCGCAGGCGCTTGCCCAAAGAATCTATCAGAGTTACCTTCAGCTCGGGGCAGTAGATTTTCAGCGGCACACCGGGAAAGCCGGCACCTGTGCCCACGTCCGCCAGGGTTTTACCGGCCATCTCCGCCTCGTAGGCCAGCAGGCTGTCTACCATATGCTTTACGGCAACCTCCTCAGGCTCGGTAATCGCGGTAAGGTTCATCACCTTATTGGTTTCCACCAGCAGCTCGTAATAACGGCTGAACTGCTCCAGCTGCAGCGGCGTAAAGCTCAAACCGGCCTCCGCACCCTTTTCGGCTAAAATTTCTGCAAAGGTCATTCTTCCTGCTCCTTTCGGCGCTTCAGCTCCAACGCAATCATCAGCACGCTGATATCAGCCGGTGACACACCGCTGATACGCGATGCCTGACCGATATTCGCCGGACGCACCTTGTCCAGCTTTTCAGCAGCCTCGCTGGAAAGCTCCTTAATCGCACGATAATCTATATCATCAGGCAGGCGCTTGTTTTCCAGCTTCATAAAGCGCTCTACCTCCTGACGCTGTTTCGTAATATAGCCCTCATACTTGGCGAAAATCTCAGCCTGCTCCGCAACCTGCGGTGCCAGCTCCGACAAACCGAAGGCCTGCTGCAGCTTGCTGTAGGTAACCTCCTTGCGGCGCAGCAAATCCAAAAGACTGCTGCCGCTGCGCAGCGGCGCCGTACCCATAGCCTCCAGCTTAGCATTGTTTTCCGCACTGGGAGAAATATTCTGCTTGCCCAGCTCGCTCACTGTGCGCTCCAAAGCAGTACGCTTTTCGGTGAAAATGCCGTAGCGCTTATCATCAACCAAACCAATAGCTCTGCCCTTTTCCGTCAAACGCAAATCAGCATTATCCTGACGCAGCAGCAAACGGTATTCCGCACGCGAGGTCATCATTCTGTAAGGCTCGGACGTGCCCTTGGTAACAAGGTCATCAATCAGCACGCCGATATACGCCTCATCACGGCGCAGCACCAGCGGCTCGCGTCCGTTAATCTTCATCATTGCGTTAATACCTGCCATCAGACCTTGGGCAGCAGCCTCCTCGTAGCCGCTGGTACCGTTGGACTGACCGGCACTGAACAAGCCGCTGATAGCCTTATGCTCCAGCGACGGACGCAGCTGCAACGGATCAAGGCAATCGTAATCGATAGCATAGCCCGCACGCATCATCTTGCAGTGCTCCAGTCCGGGAATAGTCTGCATAAACTGCAGCTGAATGTGCGCCGGCAAAGAAGAACTCATGCCTTGTACATACATTTCATTGGTACTGCGTCCCTCCGGCTCTATAAACAGCTGATGACGCTCCTTATTGGCGAAGCGCACAATCTTAGATTCGATAGACGGGCAGTAACGCGGGCCGACGCCCTCGATCATGCCGTTATACATACCGGATAAATGCAGATTATCGCGGATAATTTTATGTGTAGCCTCATTCGTATAGGTCAGATAGCAAGGAACCTGCTCACGTGTTTTGATATCGCTGATAAAGGAGAAGTTGCGCACCTCCTCATCGCCGTACTGCGGCTCCATCTTGCTGTAATCAAGACTGCGGGCATCAATACGCGCCGGCGTACCGGTCTTAAAGCGCATCAGCTCCACGCCGTTCTCCAGCAGCGAAGCAGACAGCTTCTGCGCACTGCGCAGACCGTTAGGACCGCATTCATAATTAACCTGGCCGTAAACAATACGGCCGCGCAGATAAGTACCGGTAGCCAGAATAACGCACTTCGCCTCGAAAACCTCGCCCGTTTCGGCCTCTACGCCAACAACCGCACCGTTTTCCACCAGCAGCTTATCAATCATCAGCTGCTTCAGCTCCAGATTCTCCTGGTCCTCGACAATCTTTTTCATCAACGTGTGATAAAAAGGCTTATCCTCCTGACCGCGCAGAGCATGTACGGCATAGCCCTTACCGGTATTCAAAAGACGCATCTGGATACATGCCAAATCCGCACTTATACCCATCTGGCCGCCTAAAGCATCCAGCTCACGCACCAGATGGCCTTTTGCCGGACCGCCGATAGACGGATTGCACGGCATCAGCGCCACATTATCCAACGACAGCGTCGCCAGCAGCGTCTTACCGCCCAGGCGGGCAGCAGCCAGCGCCGCCTCCACGCCTGCGTGGCCGGCGCCAACAACAATTACATCAAATGTATCTGTAATATAACTCATCTTAATAGACCTCTTAAAAATATATGTACCGACTATCACCATCTTACATGGGAGATAACCAGGAAATTAGCAGAAAACCCTAACGAGCAATTAATATATCGCTTACACAACCCTCAGTCATCGCCTACGGCGATGCCAGCTCCCTTCCAGGGAGAATATAAAAGTTCATAGTAATAACCAAAGTTAAAACTTCGCAATAATATTATATCTTCCCTGAAAGGGAAGGTGGCTGCGAGCTTCAGCGAGCAGACGGAAGGGTTGCGATGCACACCCCTACTTACCGATACAGAACCGCTCAAAAATCTCATTGATAATCTCATCCTGCACTGTATCACCCGTAATCTCACCTAACAGGTCAATCGCCGAGCGCACATCAATCACAATGCAGTCATAAGGCAAATAATCCTGTGCCGCAAACTCCGCATCCGGCAGCCCTGCCAGCGCCTCACGCAGCAAACGCTCCTGACGCGCATTCTGAATATATGCACCGTCCCCCAGCGTACCCTTGCTGCCGTAAACATAGCTCTTCAGCCAGGCAGTAAACGCCTCAATGCCAACCAGAGTCTTAGCAGAAAGCGTCATCACCTTATCAGCGCCAAAGCGCTCTCGCAGCTGCGCCAAATCAACCTGCTGCGGCAAATCGCTCTTATTCACAATCACCACACAGGGCTTGCCGGCCGCAGCCTCTAAAATCGCCTCATCCTCATCCGTCAGGCCATCGCTGCCTCCGAACGTG
>OCAM01000644.1_pt1 | contig 29770 bp, 34 predicted proteins | sample 1538281 | NCBI WGS metagenome assembly OCAM01 (sample SAMEA2580273, study PRJEB22360) | human gut metagenome | biome: human gut; feature: human-associated habitat; material: faeces | place: Denmark | collected 2008/2010 | reverse complement strand
CTTGATATGCAGCTTCTTTATCAGCGTGCTTAGTACAATAGTGTAGTGGTCTAATCACCATAGCATGGCAGTTAGGCTCACGACAGCGTCCAGTCATTGGCATGCTATTTCCTCTTTTCTATCTATCCATTCATTGTTTCTGTCGCTCTAGCGATAATCTCTTTCACTTGCTTAACGGTTGGGTTGGTATGATTTCTAACAGTACGCTCGGTTATCGAGTAACGACTTGCGACTTCTGATAGTGTCAAGCGTTTCAAGTATCTAAGCCTGATCATCTCTATCTCATCCTCACTCAATGAATCAAACAACTCTGTCATGGCGTTAAATACAAAACGTTGTGGCGTGAGGCGGTCTGTGCTATCTATCCTATTCGTCCATGATTTCATCATGCCTATAAGATATAATCTGATATTAAACTCTACCTCATTCATTAGATAAATCCTTTCAGATAATTAAGAAAACCCGATGAATATGGGCTTTCTCAGCTTTTAACTATCAATGATTAAGCTATTACCGGCGTGGAGTATAATAGCCAGGATAATTTGTAATCAGCCCCTCCTCAAGCAAATACTCCATTAATTCATGTTGAAAAGTAGAACTAATCAACTGAGCCATTCTAAAATAATAAAAGTTTTTGGCTTCAACTAACGGATGGAGGGCATTACCAACGGACTGATCATAATTATTTTCTTTCAAATAGTTCACAATCTCAATGGCTTTATTTCGAGCTTCTTCCACTTCTTTACCATAAGCTTTTAATTTTCGTTTTAAAGTATTATCAATTAATCCCTCAATTAATTGAGATTCTGTTGGGCTCAAGTATTCTTGTGAGCGATTAGCCTCAGTTTTAATGGCATAATTGGTTTCTTCATTATTCCAAAATTGATGAAGTGCTTCTTTTTGCTTGGTAAGATGTTCCGTCAGTTCATCAAGTAAAACACGAGCATCTCGTTCTTTAGCCATTTGTGCAAGAGTCGCATCAATATCAGGCTGTTGTTTATCTACTTTCATATTCTCAAGTTTTGTGCTTAACTCATTGACTAAGGCTTGTGTTTTTTCAACGGCTTGAACCAGAGGAATTGATTGTGCTTTTAATTCTTTTGTTTTTTCTTCAATATGATGAATGTCCATTATTATTTCACCTTATGATTAGTTGGTAGTTGTAGGTGTAGCTGCAGTATTGATATTTCCTTTTTGATCTGAGATCGCTGTAAACGAACCTGCCACAAAGGCTTCTGTATCCGTAAGCTGAACATCAAAGCGGTCAATCACACGAATTTTAGTCGTATCCGTTTCAAAGGCACCTCCTCCAATATTGGTTGGGAGTAGTGACAGGTTTTCACGGTCAAATAAAGTCATGGCTTGTTTAAAGTCGCCATAATAGAGCGGATAAAGCGGGCTGCTTGCTTCTCCAGCACTTGGGAGCCAATGATCGCTGATTTCAACCACTCGTTTTCCTTTGATTAAATAGCGATCAGGTTGAACGGGGTCAGGTTGTAACAAATAATTCCCTAGCGCATCTTTAACTAAAGTAAGTTGATTGAGTCCGCTCGTGTTGGTAATTAAAATAGAAGTTGCTTTAATTGCTGGATCGACTGCCGTATTAATCATAGTGATAATATCATCAAAAGTAGAGAGAGCTGGTTTTTTAGGGGCTGCTTGCATGAGTGAGATGATTTCTTTATTACGAGAAACGACGACTTTCTTAGCAATCCAACCCGTCAACCATGACATAATGTTTTCGGCACTATCTTTAAGTAGGGAGTTGGTCGCTGTTGTGATTCCTCCATAGCGCCCAATTTGATATTTAACAAGCTTAAGATTGGGATCGTCATTTGCGCCAATGGTTTCATCTTCGCTATCTAATTTTGTAAGTGGGGTAATATTTGTCCATTTCTCATAAACACGAGAACCTGAGGCTGTAGTTACATTTTCAACATTGACATATTGCTCCATCACATCATACTGGCGCTTTAAGACATTAATGGAAGTTCTTAGATCTTGGGGAATGGTTAAGCCAGCCGCTTCGCCTGATTCATCTTTAGAGGAAGTGACTAGATTTGTGATTTTAGAATCCCCTCTCATTAAGGCTTTGAAATCTGAAATAAAAGATTGATCGGTTTGGTTTTCTCCATTTCCTAAGGGAAGTTGTCCGCTCGAGCGAAGATGAGCAACTTGCGTCGCTTGTGCCTCGACGACTTGATTTCTAAGTGCATCACAACGAGCTTGTGCATGATCTCTCTTTGCGGTTAAATCTCTTAAGGTTTGAGCTGAGAAGTTTTCATTTTTGAGCATTTGATTGATTTTATCATTATAATTTTCTACTTTTTCGCCTGCTTCAATCCACAGCTCATTGAGTGTATTTAGTGTTTGATTCATTGTATTGATTCCTTATTTTCTATTGATAACTATATCTTATCATCGGAAATACAGATAAAGCCTGTAACTCCTTGTGTTCATTGCGTTGATAGCTGTTTTTATAAATTAGTTAAAACAACTGCTTTTGTTGGAGACCTTGCTCTCATAATCTTTCCTTTCTTGTTGGAGAGGCTTTTTATTTAATCTAATTCATCATCATGATCAAAAGTAATGATTTCAATCCCGTTAATTTCAATCACACGAGATTTTATCCCTTGCGTTTCCTCTAAGAATTGAGAAAATAAATCTTTGCCTTTTTCTAAGCGATTAATATGACTCATGGCTCCCATGAAGTCTACCGTGAACTCTACTAAATCATCATTGTCATAATCCCAAAGAAACTCAAAGGCCTTGTCATCCACCGCATTGATGGGCTGATTCAGGTCATAAGCTGCTAAAGAATTTTGTACACTAAAGTAATCTTTTGTCTCGTATTTATGACCATCATATCTTTTGTAAATTGGGAATGTTTCAATGACTTCTTTAGGCTTAAGCATTCCAATGACTGACAAAGCCATTTCATAAAGCTGGAAATTATCCCAAACCGCTTTGATATAGTCTGCTTCACTTTCCGCATTGATTTTCTTATTTCGTACATTCAAGCCTTTTACAAGTGCTAATGCTCCACGTTTTAAGTCTAGTCGAGTCAGATTCTTTTTTCTATTTAATTCTGCGATTGTTTGAGTCATGATTCTTGACCATAATTTGGGGTAACTGTTATTCATGTTTTTTCTCCTCTTTTTAGGTGCATTTGATTCCAGCGGTGCATTTAGTAATGCACCTCTGAAAACTAAATAGCACCAACGCTTGACAAGTTTTGAAAGCGATATTTTCATTAGGTGCATTTACTTTGAAAACTTTACTATGTGTCCGTGATAAGCAAGCTCTTTTTATAATTAACACTAACTATTATTTTACTAAGATATAAATGCACTAATGCACCTTAGTATCTATAATCTCTTATATATCAATGATTTTAGTAAGGTGCATTTATTAGGTGCATTTAACTTTTAGGTGCATTACTAAATGCACCTTATTTTCTTTTGTATCCTCTTTTCCCCATTCGAGTCGTTTTTTGCCAACCGTTCTTATTATTCATTGAGTTCTTGAACTTAGAAACTATCTTAGCAGTTCCTTTCCCCGTCTCAATCCCCATTGCTTCCCAATAGAAATAAGTAGCCGTCACAAATTCTCTTGGTTTAATTTCCCCTCTAAACTCATGTTTAGGTGTTTCTCCAGATTGAAGAATAAAGCCAATATAGGCTCTCCGCTCGTGCATCCTTGTATTATTTCCTTGTACTTTATAGAAATCTGTAGGAATCGGAATTTCAAGATACTGCTCAAGTAGTTCCTCTTGTTCATCAAAATATTCATAATCTGACCGTTCCAAATTGAGTTGCTTTTCTTCTTCCTCTGAGAGTTTAAAGCTGAACCCTTCCTTGTAGTAGTGAACCATCTCGCCCCAAACTTGACGGACTGTGGCATCATCTAAATCAGAAACAGGATGATATTTTTGTAACTCTTTTGAACAATGAACGGGAAGAAATCGCCTTGCCCCTGTTCTGTCTTTCTGATACTCTTCATGGTTGGTTGTCCGAGCAATGACAAAGTTTTTAGCATAATTTTCTACCTTTGTGCCATAGGGAGCCCTGAAAGAAAGCACGGTTTGAGTGATAAACTTCTTTAAATCAGCAAAGGGTATTTTATTACTGATTGCCATTTCATCATCATTCACAATCAAAGCACGTAACATCATGACTAACTGGTCTTTATCATCAAAATTTTTCATTGAATCTGTGTACCATCCTTGCCCCATTTTAGTAAGAAAGGTCGTCTTTCCAGAGCCTTGGCCTCCTACCAAATCCAAAACAAAGTCAAACTTATCATGAGGACGATAAACCTTACTGACAGCCCCAACAAAAAACAGTTTGGTCATTCGTTCGGTTAAATCACTTTCTTTCGCCCCCAAATAATCAGGAAACAGACTTCTTGCACGTTTGACCTTATCCCAATTTTTGTAACAGTCTTCCATGAAATCTTGAACAGGATTGTATTTATTTTCGTAAGCAATTTTATTAATCACATTGACTAAAAGCCGACTATCAAATAAAACATCATACTTTTCTTCAAAATGTTCAAGAATAGCCGTAATATAAACCTCTTTTAACCCATCATTCTCAATCTCTACTCCTTTCAACTTGAAAGGGGTTCTGATTTCTATTTCTTGTGTAAAAGAATTAAACACAAATTGATTTTTTAAAATGTTGTCATTTTCTATGGCGATTCTTATGTTTTTTAAAGAATTTACTTTTGGTTTACCATACTGATTGACGGCAAAATTTTCAGCTTCAAATTTAACTTTAACGATTTTATCGCTCTGAGCTGGTTTTTGTTCTGACTTCTTACTCTCTGCTTTTGCTTTTTCTTCCTCGTAGCTGTTAATCATATTTTGAAAATCATCATCTACATTAGTCACTCAACACCTCCCTTTCTTTTTCATCAAAATATTCATCCGCAAGACTTATAAAATCAGCTAGTAAGGCTTTTTTCTGAGTTCCCTCACAAGTCGCTTCAATTTCTGAAACGGCCCACATCATGAGATATTTATAGTTATAGCCGTGTTTTTTGCCTAAAATAATGAATTTCATCATGTTCTTACTATTTAAAAAGCCCTGGTGCATCACAATTTCATCTTTAAATTTCTCAAATGTATTTTGTTGATAAACGGTAGCGACTTTTTCAGATTCGTCACGCTGCAGCTTATTAAGAAACTTCATAAATTTATTTGATGGATGAGCTGGATGTTTATAATGCACTTTTTTATAGCCTAGTTCTTGATACTTTGAGGTTAGAAAGTTGAAAATCTCCCAATGTTGACTCACGCTGATATCAAGCACTGAATCAAAATGACCGCTAAAACTCATATTATTAGGGACAAGATAAACATATTGATAGAAATCTTCTTTTTCCAAAATCAATGTCTCTCCTGCCCCTTTCATCAGCTTTTTAGCTACTATTTTATTTAGACGAATGGTCAAAAGTTCCATATTCCCCCCTTACTCTGCCAATTGATCCATGAGTTGCTCAAGTTGTTTCTTTGAGACCCAAACCGTTTTATCTCCTTCTTCAAGGATAACTTCACGAAGTCCAGCAACAACCAGCTTCTTATAATAAGCTTCATTAATTGAGAGTTCCCGTTTTAAATCAGCTTTTTTCTTATAGGGAAATTCCCGACTTTGTTCAACTCTTGCTTCAACTAACTTATCCACATGGCTTAATACTGATTGAGTCAGCTCTTGCTCTGCTTCAATTGATAAAATACTCATGCCATGCCTCCATTCTTACGTTTAGAAATAACTTCCATAACTGCGTACGTTAGTTTATCTTCACTAATTCCTAGCTCATTAGAAAGCTCTGAAACATCTTCGGAACTGATAATATCAAATGCTGTCATTGCCTTGTGCTTGGTTTTTCTACGTTGTCTTTCATGGCGAATACCACGATTAAACGCCACATCATACAGGTATCCATAAACAAAAACACGCATCCAATCTTGAAAATTTTCTTTATTTGCGTTGTGATAGTCCATCAAGATAATTTTTTCCTCAATGATGTCAGCTAATGTCATAACTCCCTCTGTAACGCACCCCTTATAATCTGTTTGCTTGATTTCCTGTTTGATATGGTAGCGTTCAGCTTGATTATTAGTGATTTTAAGTTTTAAAGGGTGCTTAGAATCTAGGTAAAAAAGTTTGCTTGTGATTATCCCTAAGCCTCTATCTTTCTTATCGAATGAAAGTGTTATTCCTGCCCTACTTTTATAGGCATTTAATTCAAATGTTTTAAATTTCATGCCTTACCCCTTAACCATTTCTACTTGAATGTCATTTTCTAAAGTTGTGAAAGTCACTACTGATTGACCGTCAAACAAGCGGTAGACATACTCATTAAGTTGGATAAAATGACGGGCCTTGGCTTTTAACAAGTCCATAAGCTCAAAAGCGATAGAATCATCTAGGATATAAGTTTCCTTGTTTACTGGTTTGTTCATATTGAAAATTCCTCTCATTATGGTAAAATAGAGAGTAGAAAAGCTTTATTCAAGCTGCTCTACTCATGTTGATTAAAATCCCGCGGCTCGCCAAAGTTTTGGGATTTTTTGTCGTCATTTTTCAATTATTTTTACTATTTCCTCGTTTTCTACTAGTTTATCGAGAATTGTGATCATTTATCTTGGTTCTCGGTTCTGCGCACGGCAAATGCTATTTTTATGTTAGGGCATGCAGTTTATAGCCATTTCTTGGGCTTTGAAGTCATTTATCAATACTTGTCTCGGGGTTAACGCGACATACCCACGTTTAGCAAAAGTTTTCCGATTGCCTACGTTCATTCTTGGTTAGTGACTAATTGTTATTAATTTCTTGTGTATCAGTAGCAAGCCATTCGAGAACTTTTATATAAACTGACTGCTTTATTTTACATTCCCCAGACTCAAGTTTTTTTAGAGTGTGAGTTCCAATTTTTAAAAGAGTACAAAGTTTTTTACGTGTAAGCTTTAAATCTGATCGCTTATATCTTAATTGTTGGCTTCGTTTAGCTGTCCATACTTTCAAAATATCCTCCTTATAATCAGCAATTTAATTGCTGTAAATTTATAATACAGAAAATATTTTTCTTTATCAAGCGTAAACAGCATTTTTTTTGCTGTTTATGTTATAATATTTTCAAAAGGAGGTTTTTATATGAGTTCTACTGGAGAAAGAATAAAAGATGCACGAAAGAAAAAAGGGCTAACTATGGATAAGTTGGCTCATTTAATGGGTGTAAAATCTCAGCGTACGATTGTAAATTGGGAAAATGGTACAACAGAACCCAAAAGAAAAATTATAAAAAAACTCTCTGAAGTGCTAGAGGTAGATGAAGCATATTTATTAGGAACGCAAAAAGAACCTAAAATTATAAGCCTGAAAGAGCTGTCTGACTTGTTAAATCCGAGTAGTAACACCCCCAAAGCACAATATCATAGACTAATTGAAGCACAGCAGAAATCATTTACCGATGAAGATTACCTAGGAAATGTATATTTAAATATGCTTTTTAACAAAGGGATTCTAACTGATAATGACAAAAACGAAATAATAGATTATCTTGTCTTTAAAAATGGCTTAACTAAAGATGAATGGTCTTATGACACGATTGATTTCATAATTAACAATAAAAAAAATAATAAATAATTATTTTTTAGCCAGAATAGCAGTTCATACAACCACTACAGCTATCAAAATTTCAATAATTAAATATTTTCATGATTTTCCATTATGCGCACGGCAAATGCAAAGAGGAGAATCAACATGAACAAGCTAAATATAAAAGAATACAAAACAAAAAGCGGAGAGATGAGATATATTCTCCGTGGCGCTTATATCGGTACTGATGTGCTTACAGGTAAGCAAGTTAAAACAGACATCAGAGGACGTACAAAAACAGGCGTCAAGAATGAACTTGAACGCCTGAAAAATAATTTTAAAAAGAATGGTAACACCAAAGGTAAAGAATCACTCGAAACTTTTGGAGAGGTTGCTGAGAGCTTTTTTGAACTTTATAAGCTGCAACAAAAAGTTGGATCAATACGACAAATGAGATCTAACCTAGATACTTATGCTATTCCTGCTTTTGGAAATAAGCGAATCAGTAAAATTACTACTGCTCAGATTCAAAAACAAGTTATTGAATGGGCGAAGAATGCTGCAGAACCTCTTGGTGGAAAACAAAAACGGGATGTTGGGTCAGGAAAAGATTACAAATTACAACTTAACGTAATTAATCGAATTTTTCAGCATGCTTTATCAATTGGAATAATTGATAGAAATCCCTGTCATTCAGTAATCATTCCTAAAGTAAAAATTGATAAACCAAACAAAGAAGTAAATTTTTATACTAAAACAGAGCTGTCAGAGCTATTCTCACACATTGAAAGTCTGGACAATACAAAATGGTCCACTCAATACTTTAATGCTCTCCTACGCTTGCTTGTTGCTTCTGGCTTGCGTATTGGCGAAGCTATGGCCTTAGAGTGGTTTGATGTAGATTTAGATAATCAAACAGTTTCTGTCAGTAAAACAACAGTACAACGTACTGTTATACAAGATACACCGAAAACAAATAAAAGTAATCGAGTAATCAGCATTGATTCCAAAGCAGCTTCAACTTTAAAACGTTGGTACTTCTTCCAGAAAAAACATTTTATGAGCTTAGGAAATCCACATCAATCTTTAGTGTTTCCGACATGGCAAGGTAATGTTATGGACTACCACGGTCTAAACTACCGGCTAAAAAAGATAGAGGATGCTGCAAAACTTACTTCTTTATCATTTCATGGTTTTAGACATTCACACGCTAGTTTATGCCTAAATGCTGGTATGACATATAAAGTTATACAAGAGAGATTAGGACATTCAACCTTACAAATGACAATGGACCTATACTCGCATCTCGAGCCTGAAAAGAAAAATAAAGAGCTTGAACTATTTACTAAGTATGCCAACTTTTAATTGGAACTCTGTTAAAAACTCTGTTAATTACTTTTTGAACAAAAATAAAAGCATTGAAATGTAGTAATTCCAATGCTTGCAAGTGTTTATAGAAAGCTTTATAATAAATCCAAGGCTTTTAAGCAAACTAATCTTTAGGAGAAATTATGGAAATTAGAGTAACTCGTGATACTATGTCTGATATTTATTTTGATGCTTTACGAATTCGTAATCAAGTTTTTGTCAAAGAACAAGGCGTTCCTTATGAACTTGAAGTTGGAAACGCTCTTGAAGAGGCTTCTTCTGTTCATTTCGTTCTTTATGACGATGGTCTTGCCAAAGGTACCGTTCGTTTGCTTGCTGATTTGGATAAAAAAACAGCGCTAATTCAACGAATGGCTATTTTAAAAGAAGCAAGAGGTCATGGTTATGCAAAGCTTTTAATTGACCGTCTGATTGAATTTGCTAAAGAAAGCAAATTAAATAAATTAGAACTTCATGCACAACTTTCTGCCAAAGGTTTATATAGCAAATACGGCTTTAATGAGGTAGGACAAGTTTTTGAAGAAGCCGGAATTCAACATATTCAAATGGAAAGAACAATTCATTAATTGAAGACTAAGCCATGAAAAAAGTTACTGAAAGCCTGTCAGTAATTTATTTCATTAATTGAGCAATTCTTTTTTTTAGTTCTGGTAAAAGTTCAGGCTCAAACCACGGATTTTTGGCTAACCAAATATTATTTCGTGGGCTGGGATGAACAAGCGGAAAATATTTTGGTAAGTAGGCTTCAAAATCACGAATCACTTCTGTTGTTTTTGCTGATGATTTTAAATTTAAATAATACTTTATGGCATAAGAACCTACTAGAATAAAAAGTTCAATCTCAGGCATTTCTTCTAAAAGTGCTTTATGCCATTTTTGAGCAAAACCTGCCCGAGGTGGCAGATCACCTGATTTTCCTTTTCCAGGAAAATAAAAATCTAAAGGCAAAATAGATATTTTATTTGACTCATAAAAAGTAGTTCGGTCAATTCCAAGCCAATCACGCAGGCGGTCACCTGACGGATCATTCCAAAAGAGTCGTGATTCTTGTGCTCGAATGCCTGGTGCCTGACCAATAATACAAATCTTTGCTTCTTTATGGACAGAATAAAGCGGCTCTATCCCTTCTTTTGTATATTTTTTGTTCTGTGGGTCAGCTTTAATCGCTTCAAAAATTTCCTTAAATTTATCCATTTTCTTTCCTTAAAAGCGTAATCTAAGTTTATAGATTACGCTTTTTATTGTAAAATTTACTGACAGAAAGCTTATCTGATAAATATTTCTAAGATAAATCCTGTCAGTAAAATGCGACCGGAGGAAGCATTTTATCGGTGAATAAAGGAATTGTCAGCTATGCTGGCACTTCTTTCAAATGCAACCAAAGGTGAACATTTTTTAGGCAGTTCTGTCAATTCGATTATTGAACTAAGTATTTTAATTACAGAGGAACATGCTGACAGTTTTATCAACCCTCTACATTTACTGACAAGTCTTTTAATTACAAGTCAAATTTCCATCAGTCTTATTTTTCCAATTTTGCTTTCAAATACTGACCAGTATAGCTGTCAGCAACTTTTGCAACTTCTTCTGGTCTTCCTTTGGCAAGAATTGTTCCACCACCAGCACCACCTTCTGGACCTAAGTCGATGATGTAATCTGCTGTTTTAATGACATCCAAATTATGCTCAATGACAACAATCGTATTTCCTTGTTCAACCAAACGGTCTAATACTTGAATCAGGGTCGCAATATCTTCACTGTGCAAACCAGTTGTTGGTTCATCCAAGATATAAAAAGCTTTACCATTTGAACGTTTTTGTAATTCAGAAGCTAATTTCATCCGTTGAGCTTCCCCACCTGATAAAGTAGTTGCCGGTTGTCCAAGCGTCACATATCCCAAACCTACATCAACAATCGTTTGGAGTTTACGTTCAATTTTTGGAATATGACGGAAGAATTCCAAGCCATCAGACACGCGCATATCAAGCACTTCCGAAATATTCTTCCCTTTATAATGAACTTCTAAAGTTTCTGAATTGTAGCGTCTGCCGTGGCAAACTTCACATGGAACATAAACATCCGGCAAGAAATGCATTTCAATTTTGATGATTCCATCACCAGAACAGGCTTCACAACGTCCACCTTTAACATTAAATGAGAAACGTCCTTTTTTATAACCACGAATTTTTGCTTCATTTGTATTGGCAAATAAATCACGAATGTCATCAAAGACGCTGGTATAAGTAGCCGGATTTGAACGTGGAGTTCGACCAATTGGACTTTGGTCAATATCAATCAAACGCTCAATTCCTTCATAACCAGTAATTTTTTTATGCTTACCAGGTTTCTCTGAGTTGTGATTCAATTTTTGAGCTAATGATTTCTTTAAAATACTGTTAACTAAAGTTGATTTACCAGAACCAGAAACCCCAGTTACAGCCGTCATAACTCCCATTGGAAACTCAACGTCAAGGTTTTGCAAGTTGTTCTCACTTGCACCTGTAATCTTAACCATTTTTTTCTTATCAATGGCTCGACGTTTTTTGGGAACTGGAATGGCTCTTTTTCCTGACAAATATTGCCCTGTCAGTGATTTTTTATTTTTCATGACTTGTTTTGGTGTTCCAGAGGCAATAATTTCACCTCCTAAATCACCTGCCCCAGGCCCAACATCAATAAGCCAATCGGCTGCCATCATCGTGTCCTCATCATGTTCAACGACAATTAAGGTATTCCCCAAATCACGCATCTTTTGTAAAGACTCAATCAATCTGTCATTATCTCTTTGATGTAAACCAATGGATGGTTCATCCAAAATATACAAAACGCCTGATAAATTTGACCCAATCTGTGTCGCTAAACGAATACGTTGTGACTCTCCACCAGAAAGTGTTCCGCTTGAACGAGATAGCGTGAGATAATCCAAACCAACATTTTTCAAGAAAGTCAAACGGTCTTTAATTTCTTTCAAAATAGGTTTTGCGATAATTTCATTATTTGCAGAAAGAACTAAACTTTTCACATAATCAAGCGTATCGCCAATTGACAGAATTGAAAATTCAGCAATATTTTTCTCTCCCACTTTAACAGAAAGTGCTTGATCATTTAAACGATAACCATGACAAGTCGTACAAGTCAATTCAGTCATGTAAGAACGCGCCATTTCTCTAGCTGACTCGCTCATTCCCGAACGATATCGACGCCAAAGATTAGGAATGACCCCAACAAAGGTCATATCTTGGTCACGTAAGCCAAAATCTCCTTCGTGAAGAAAATGGAAAAGTTTATCTCCATTTCCATATAAAACAATTTGTTGTTCTTTTTCTGACAGTTTTTCCCAAGGTGTATCTAAATCAATACCAAATTGCTCCATTGCTTGCTCTAAAAGAGCTGGGTAATAAGTTGAGGCTTTCCCATACCAATAGATAATTGCTCCCTCACGGAGTGTTTTGCTTGTATCAGGAATCAATAAATCGACATCGGGTTCCAATTTAACTCCTAAACCATCACAATCTGGGCATGAGCCAAAAGGAGCATTGAATGAGAAAAGACGTGGTTCAAGTTCTGGAACAGTAAATCCACAAACTGGACAGGCATAAAATTCACTAAATAAAAGCTCTGAACCATCCATTTTATCAACAATAACATAACCCTCAGCCTGATGAAGCGCAGCCTCTACAGAGTCAAACAGACGCGAACGAATTCCTTCTTTTACAACAATACGGTCAATGACAATTTCAATGTTGTGCTTTTTATTTTTATCAAGTTCTGGAACTTCTGAAATATCATAAACTTCGCCATCAACACGAACACGAACATAACCATCTTTTTGGATACGCTCAAACATTTTGACATGAGTCCCTTTTTTGGTACGCACGACAGGAGCGAGAATTTGTAAACGTGTTTTTTCAGGAAGCTCAAGAATTTGTTCAACAATTTCTTCAACTGACTGTGCCGAAATTTTTCCATGACCATTCACACAATATGGCGTCCCAACACGGGCATATAATAGACGCAAATAGTCATTAATTTCCGTAACTGTCCCGACTGTTGAACGAGGATTTTTAGAAGTTGTTTTTTGGTCAATAGAAATTGCTGGCGACAAACCATCAATTGAATCAACATCTGGTTTATCCATATTTCCTAAAAACTGTCTGGCATAAGCTGACAAAGATTCAACATATCGACGTTGACCTTCTGCATATAAAGTTTCAAAGGCCAGAGATGATTTTCCAGACCCTGAAACCCCAGTAACAACAACTAATTTATCTCTTGGAATTTCAACATCTATATTTTTTAAATTGTGCTCACGTGCACCGTGTATTACTATTTTATCTTGTGGCATTTATTTTCCTTTTATTATTTTGTTTGGTCTGAATAGGTGGGCACGTTCTCCACTCTCGCTAAGTGAGCAAAGCTCACAAGTCGAATCGGACGTGCACCGTGTATTACTATTTTATCTTGTGGCATTTATGTTTCCTTTGCTTACTTTATTTTGAATGCACACTTTGGCGCATTCTCCACACACCAGGTATCCATTCGTGCTAATAGACGAAATGGCTCTCGCTACGTGGGCAAAACCCACTAGTCGAGTCGGACGTGCACCATGAACTACTCTCTAATCTTGTACATCCATGTTTCTTTATTTTTTAAAATAATGTTCTACTTCATCTTCGAGTGCTTGAATATCATGTTTGACTTGCTCACCCATTTCATGGTTAGATTTTTCGATAGCTTCCATCGTATTTCTAGCCATCTTTCGAGCTTCATTCATAATGGAACGGCAACCTGCATCATCCGTTTCTTTCATTTTTTCATCATATTCTATATGAATTCTTCTTGTAAATTCATTGATGTCATGCATCAATGTTTCAAAATTTGAGCGGACCTTGATCTGAGTATTTTCAAAATAAGGCTTACGGTCATCAATCACCAGATTTAAAAGCATCATTTGATAATTTAAATCTGCTGCATTACGATCTCTTGACATCGTATTCTCATTAATACGAATAATGCGTCGCTGATTACTAGAGTCATTTGTACTTTCAAAATGACGTTGTTCTAAGCGGTCCATGTTAAGTTGAATTGTTACTCGCATCAATACTTGTGAGATATGAAGATAATCATAAAACCATTTAATAAAATCGTCTTTTTGCTTATGAAGCATTTAGATAGATAGAGTGGTTGAATGACGTCTTTTTCCAGCTTGATATTCCGCAAAAGCAATAACTGCGGTTACAATTATTGCAAGACTTGAAAGAATCGTAAGTGAAGTAATCATACTCTTATTATACCACGAATGGCAAGCTAGCTCTTAACTTTGGCTACGTTAAATGGTATAATCTGACTATGAAATTATATTTAGTCAGACATGGTGAAACGCGAAGTATTCAGCAAAATTTGCTGATGGGTTGGTTGAACAGTCCTCTCACTGGCACAGGAATTCAACAGTCCGAAATTTTAGCTGACAAACTTTCGTCAGTAAAATTTGACTTGATTTTATCATCAGATTTACAAGGTGCTAAGGAAACTGCAATGATAATTTCTAATAAAATAGGAGCCTTACTACTCTTTGAACCTTTATTACGTGAACGAGGCCTTGGAAAATTGGAAAATCAAACAAAAGAAAATCGAGATTGGGCACAACTTAATATAGAAAATGAAGAAAATCTTACTTTAGGTATTGAATCTCTTGCTTCAATTCATGAACGTGCTAAAATATTTTTAGAAAAACTTCCTCAACTTTTTCCTTCTGCTCAAAATATTCTCATTGTTTCTCACAATGGAATGATTAATCAATTTCAAAAGATTTGGGAGCCTACTCATGAATTTACTCCTTTTGAATTTCTCACTATTTTAGAAAAAAACTTATGAACCAATATTTTACTTACATTTTACAATGCTCAGATAAGACTCTCTACTGTGGCTATACCACTGATTTAGAAAAAAGACTTGCTACTCATAACTCTGGTAAAGGGGCGAAATACACAAAAACAAGATTGCCAGTTAAGCTGCTTGCCTCTGTTGATTTTGATAATAAAAATGATGCCATGTCTTGTGAATGGTGGTTTAAACATAAACTTGTTCGCAAACAAAAATTGTCACTTATCAAAAATGATTTAATCAAAGAAAAGTTTATTGAATACCTAGAACTCAAACAAAAGAAAAACATTCATTTAAAATGAATGTTTTTTATTATTATGCTTTTTTCTTTCGGTAAGTAAAGTAAGAAAGGAGGCAAATCACTAGAGCAAAAACTGACAAAGTCCATGGATTAGTGACAATTTGCATGATGAAGATAATCGTTAAAGCGATAAGCACAACAAGTGTCGCCAACTTAACAAGCCAATTCGTTACTTCTTTATGTTTAAAATATAAAACAAGAGCAGCAACTAAAAGGAGAATCCAAACGATTGTAATCGTAAATGAAATCGAACCAGCCACAAATTGCCAAAATCCATCACCCAAAATTGCTGACAAAAGTACACCAATAAACAAAACAAATGATGAAACTAAAATCGCATTCGTTGGGACTTGGTTTTTAGATAATTTGCCCAATCTTTGACCTACATAAGAATTTGAACCTTGAATGCGTGAATAGAGTGAGCGTGAAGTGGCATAAATTGCTGAGTTAACCGCTGAAAAAATTGCAATAACAATGATTACGAGAACGATTTTATCAGCGTGTGGAATTCCTACTCGAGCAAAAATTGTAGCAAATGGACTTGCTGCATCTGGATTTGAAACTTCGCTCCATGGTAATAAATGCAAGAATAAAAAGATTGGAATAACATAAAAACTAATAATCCGAATTAAAACACCTCGAATAGCTCTCGGAATCGCTACTTTTGGATTTTCCGTTTCAGCAACTGTAATTGCTGCCAATTCAGAACCACCAAATGAGAAAATAACAACCAATAATGAAGTTAAAAATCCTGAAAAGCCATTAGGAGCAAAGCTTGGTGCTGTACTTTTAGTCGATACTTTTTGAGCGGTATCAGCAACAAAACCAAGATGAGCATCATTAATAACTAATAAATAAATTCCGAGTGCAATTAAAATTAAAATAACAGCGACTTTAATAAAGGCAAGCCAATATTCCGTTTCGGCAAAAGCTCTAACTGACCAGAGATTGATTGCTGTTCCTAGAACTGCTACAATCAGGGCGAAAACCCATAATGGCACTCCAGGAATTAGCATGGCAAGGAAAGTTGATACCCCTGCTTCTTCTGCAATTAGGACGGCCATCCAAGTTGCCCAGTAAACCCAGTCCGCAAAATGCGCCCAGTGGTCCCCAATAAAAGGAGCAACAACTCCGGCCATTCCAGCCTTATGTTCATCTTGATGGATGACCATTTCCCCAACACCATACATGACAACATAAAGTGTCAGTCCAGCTAAGATGTATGAGAGTAATACACTTGGCCCAGCCTGTGCAATGACTTTTCCAGAACCTAAAAATAGTCCTGAACCAATCGCTCCCCCAAGTGAGAGCATAACAATGTGGCGAGTCTTTAAAGAAGACTTCAAGCCCGTAGAATTTTCCATAAAATTCCTCTTTTCTAATGTGTGAAAGCAAAGCTTTCTTTTATAAGTTCCCTTCCATTCATCTAGCAAAACCCTGCTTGGAGTCGGTCTTTACGATTAATTTTACTTTAGAGTCGAAAGAAAGGGTAAAAAAATTAAAAAAGAAAGACCAGATAGTTTTTACTATCCGGTCTTCTTTGAATCCCGGCGCAGAAACTTGAGTATACTCAAAAGTTGTATCTACGCCAATTGCATAAACACAAACTATCTGCACCAAAAATAAAAGACTGTAGATTGTTGTGTTTTCATGCGGACTCCTTTTCTTAATTTTTTTATAATTATACTTTTTTATTGACAATAATGCAAGGCTCAGCCTAAAAAAATACTGACAGAAATTTTTTAACTCTGTCAGTCATTTTAAGATAGTCTAATATTTCTGTCAGTAACTTTTCATTTTAACATTTGGTCAATGATTTCGTGGGATTTTAGAATATTTTCTTGTCTAAGTTCTGTCAGTAATTCTTGACGATTTTGACCATCAAATTTTTCAACCGCTAGAACCATGGCAGAAATGATTTCATCAAAACCACGATTGTATGTCGCACTTTGCCAACCACTTATTCCAAATTTTTGACGGTCAATTCCTGTAAATTTTTCAAGTTCGCACAGTTCTGACAAGCGAAGGCTTTCTCTAGGACTTTCTACTGTAAATTCTTCAGTAAAGGCGCCAGCTTCTAAGTTCATTGTGGCAATTCCACTCGTTGTCGCTGTTTCTAGCATAACAATTGCTCTTGTTAATTGCCCGTCTTGATTCTTCTTTAATGAATAATTGACTTCTAAAATCTCATCATCTAGCAAATAAATCAAGGTGTCCAGAGGGTGAATAAAAATATCGTACATTGAAAATGTAATTTTTTCACTGGCAGAATTTGCTAAATTTTTACTTACTTTCACCATATTTTTATCTGGGAGAGCTTTTAATTTAGCTGTTTGTGGTGCAAATCTGCGATTAAAAGCGACGACAAATAAGGTATTATTTTGGTCAGCAATTTTTTGCAATTCTTTTACTTCAGATAATTTTTCTGAAACAGGTTTATCCATTAAAACAGGAACTCCCGCTGACAAATATCTTTTAGCTAACTCAAAATGTTGGGAAGTTGCCGCATGAATAATAACCAGATCCACAGTTTCTAGTGCTGACAAGTCCTCTGTCGCATATTCAAATTTATAATGTTTGCGAACTTCTTCAGCTTTTTCCCACTGACGAGAATACAAAATAAAACGATGGTCCGCCTGCATTTTCGCATAAACTGGTAAATAAGCCTTACTTGCAATATTTGATGTTGCCCCAATGACTCCAATAATCATACTTTTTCCGTTCTCCTTAACCTCTTATTATTTATTTTTTATGCGAATCGCCTGAATAAATTACAATGACCATTCCCTGATTGAATGAAACTTTCATTTGGTCACTGATAAATTCATTACTAGCATAGATTTGACTAAAATTATCCTCTGCTTTCAAAGGATATTTTGCTTCTTCAATGGCTAAACTATCCTTTGTTTCTACTTGAACAAATCCAACATATTGGTAAGTTGGCTTTCTCTTTAGTAAATGCTGACCAGGCAACAAGTAGGTCACCAAATTTTGTTGGTCAACTAAAGTCATTTTTGGAGCGAGGGCTTGATATTTTGGTCGTGTTGCTAAATAAGCATTGGTCAGTAAATGGTCCAAACGTCCACCTAAAGCACCAGCAATTACAATTTCCGCATCAGCAAAATGTTCTAAAATAAAATCTAAGGCTGCTTCTAAATCTGTCAGATCTTTTTCAGCAGGCAATTTAATCAATCTGTCAGTACTGACAGAAATTTTATCAAGTTCAGTTTTACTGACAGAATCAAAATCACCAATTGCCAGAGCCAATTGATAACCTTTTTCCACTAAAAATAGTGACCCTCTATCCACACCAATATATTTATCAAAACTTTCATTAGGTATAAAATCTGGCAAACCAGCCACAATCAATATTTTCATCTCTCATCCCCTGAGCCTGAAATCTTGCCACGACTCAATCGACTCTCTAATTTCTCAATATTTTCACTCGCAATTTGTTCAAGAGAAATTCCTAGATAACGTGCACTCGTTGCTACATACCAAAGAATATCACCAAGCTCCTGACCGATGGCCTTTTTATCATTGACTGACAGCTTTCCCTCTTGGTCGCGGATAACTTTTTTTACCTTGTCAGCCACTTCACCTGCTTCACCAGATAATCCCAAAACTTTATCCACAAATGCAAAATCTACTTCATTTTGACTCTCTATTTTTTCATTCAAATCAAATTTGATAATTGCTTTTTGGTAAGCATCTAAATCCATTTTCTCCCCTTTAAGATTACAAAATTACTTTTTAAATTTTTTTCTCATTTTCACTTCCATAAAAATATCAGCTAAAATTGCCAAAACCATTTCCTGATAGTCTGCTTCGTCAATCAGAGCATGACGTAAACAACCTTGTTCATAATAAAGGTCACAAAGTTGTCTAAAAAGTCTGTGGTATTGTGCCACTTCATCTGGCAATCCTCGCATATTTTCATAAGCCATGTTGACAAATAGTAAAAGCATCACCTCTTCATCAAGATTTTCTGGTTTGATTAAATATGAACGATAAGCACTAATGACAAACTCTGCAATAAAATCGGCCACAAACTGCGAATCAAGATAATCATATTTATAAATCTCATAAGTCATCAAAGCTCTTTCAGCCATTCGCTCAGCTAACTGCCTTGTTGCCAAATCTATCATTGCTTCATATTCATCATCCGACCACTTCATCCGAGGTTCCTCTTTATTTTTCATAAGTTAATTATATCACAGTCTTGCAAAGGCTATCATTCTCCAAATTTATTAATCATTTCATACAATATTCTTTTAAAACTAGCATTAAACCTCTTAATAGTAAAAATAAAAAACCTCTTAAAGTAGAGGTTTTTTATTTTTATTAAGGTTGGATACGGTTAATCATACGTGGGAATGGAATTGCTTCACGAATATGTTCTGTCCCAGCGACAAAAGTAACCATACGTTCAAGACCAAGTCCGAAACCAGCATGAGGAACTGAACCAAATTTACGAAGTTCTAAATACCAATCATAATCTTTAGGATCTAAACCGAAATCAGCAATTTTCTTAAGTAACAAATCATAATCAGTTTCACGTTCTGAACCACCAATGATTTCGCCATAGCCTTCTGGAGCCAAAAGGTCAGCACACAAAACGCGTTCTGGGTTACCAGGGACTGGTTTCATGTAGAAAGCTTTAAAACTTGCAGGATAGTTGACGATAAATGTTGGAACACCATAGTAATTTGAAATCCATGTTTCATGAGGCGAACCGAAGTCATCCCCATGTTCTACATGCTCATAATCTGTATCTTCATCATTTTCGTGTGCTTGCAACAAATCAATAGCCTCATCATAAGAAACACGTTTGAAAGGTGTATCAATATACTTTTGCAACATGCTTGTATCACGTTCAAGTGTTTCAAGAGCATAAGCAGCATTATCCAAAACACCTTGAATCAAAGCTTTCACATAAGCTTCTTGAATATCCAATGATTCATCATGAGTAACAAATGGATATTCTGCATCCATCATCCAAAATTCTGTCAAATGACGACGAGTTTTTGATTTTTCAGCACGGAATACTGGTCCAAAGTCGAAAACACGTCCAAGAGCCATTGCTCCAGCTTCAAGATAAAGTTGTCCTGATTGTGACAAGAAAGCAGAATTACCAAAATAATCTGTTTCAAAGAGTTCTGTTGTGTTTTCAGCAGCATTTCCTGAAAGAATTGGGCTATCAAATTTAATGAAGCCATTTTTCGTAAAGAAATCATAACTTGCATAAATGATTGCATTACGCACTTGCATCATTGCCATTTGACGTTTTGAACGCAACCATAAATGACGGTTATCAAGGAGGAATTCAACGCCGTGTTCTTTTGGTGTAATTGGATAATCATGTGATTGACCAATCACTTCCAAATCAGTCACATCAAGTTCATAACCAAATTTTGAACGTGAATCTTCTTTAACGACACCTGTCACATAAACTGAAGTTTCTTGTGAGAGATGTTTAATTTCATCAAATTTAGCTGTTCCTTCTTCTTCACCAAAGTTTTCAATCATATTTGGTTTGAAAACAACAGCTTGGAAAAATGCTGTTCCATCGCGAAGTTGAAGAAATTGAAGTTTCCCTTTACCTGATTTGTCAGCAACCCAAGCGCCGATTTTTACCGTTTCACCAACGTGGTCTTTGACGTCGATGATTGAAATTAAGTCTTTCATAAATAAGTCCTTCTATCTATATTTCTATTTTATAATTTTTTTTAGGAACCTCTAAAAACTGCTTTTTTGATTTGTGAACAGATTTTTTTGTCTGCTAGTAAATCAGACGAAGGCGGTGCGGGCACCGTCTAGGAGGACTGACAACGCAGACAGAAAAAGCTGACACAAAGCGGAGATTTGAGTTTTTAATGGGGTCCTTACTAATACTTTTATAACTTTTCAACCCAGATTTCTTTTAAAGTTTTTAAATCATCTTTGAATTCTTTAGTGGTTTGCAGCTCATCTTTTTCTAATTCTTCAAGAACTTCCAATTCAAAATCAGCTGTTTTCGCTGCTTTTTCAATGGCATAAGGTAAGCCAATTCCCGTTTTTTTGGCAAATTCAAAACGATTTTTTACACCTGCTAAATCTGGTGCTATATCAATATAGCGTTCATTCGTTTCGAGATTCTTATAAGCAACAACTGCTCCAACTTTTTTTGAAAGTTTATAGGCCAATTTTGCTTCTTTCTTATCGATCATTCATTCATCCAATCTTTTAAACGTGCCACTGCAACTTCTAAATTTTCAAGACTTGTTGCATAGCTCAAGCGCACATTTTCTGGCGAACCAAAACCTGCTCCTGTAACCAAGGCTACACCTGCTTCTTCAAGAATAGCAGTTGTAAAATCAGTCACATCGCTATATCCCTTCATCGCCATTGCCTTAGTCACTTTCGGGAATAAATAGAAAGCACCATTTGGTTTTACAAGTTCAAATCCTGGAACCTCAGAAAGTTGACCATAAATGATATTTAAACGTTCTTCAAATGCTGCATGCATTATCTCAAAACTATTATCTCTTTCTTCAAAAGCTTCTATTGCTGCGTATTGAGCAACAGCAGTTGGATTAGAAGTCGTTTGACTCGCAATCTTAGTCATCGCAGAAATAATTTCTGGATCACCTACAGCTAGTCCAATCCTCCAACCAGTCATTGCAAATGTTTTAGAAACACCATTAATCACTGTCGTTCTTTTCCGAATTTCATCAGATAGACTTGAAATTGCTGTAAATTCCGCTCCATTATAAACTAAACGATGATAAATATCATCTGCCAAAATTAATAAATCATGAGCAAGAGCCCACTCTCCAATGGCTGTTAATTCTTCTTTAGAATAAATCATCCCTGTTGGATTAGAAGGTGAATTGAGTAATAAAATTTTACTTTTACTTGTTCTTGCTTCTTCTAATTGCTCAACCGTAACTTTAAAATTATTCTCTTGCTTGGCTTCTACAATTACCGGATTTCCTCCAGCCATTTTCACTTGGTCAACATAAGAAACCCAGTAAGGAGCAGGAATGATTACCTCATCGTTAGGGTCAACAGTTGCCATAAAGTAAGCATAAAGGGCAAACTTTGCTCCAGCTGTAATCAATATTTCATTTGGTTGAATTTCATAATTATAAAAACGCGTCCAATAATGTTGAACTGCATTTTTTAATTCTGGAAGTCCACCAGCTTGTGTATAAAAGCTCGCCTTGCCATTATCGATTGCTTCAATAGCTGCTTGACCAATTATTTTTGGTGTTGAAAAGTCTGGCTGACCAAGTGTCAGGTCAATAATATCTCGCCCTTGTGCTTTTAATGCTTTTGCGCGATTTGCCGCAGCAAGAGTGACGGACTCATCCATTTTTAATACAAAATCAGAATTTTTTTTCATATCAACTCTTTTCCTGACTCAAAGTCATAAACTTTAAAACCATTGCTATTATTTACTTCCCAAGCCGGTTTCCCTTTGTAAAGCGCTAAGACAACTGATTTCGTATCTTTTGTCGTTAAGCTTGCTGGTGAAACCCCTTGCGATAATTTAACTTCTTTAATTTTACCAGATTTTTTTGGAATTAGAATTCCAATTTCTTGATTCGCTTTATTAAGGCCAACAATTGAATAAGTCACGGTGTCAGTTGCAGCAATATCAAATCCTGTCGCTTTAACTAAATCTGTTTTTTCTGTGGCAATGTCAATCGCTTGCGCTCGAACGGAATGATAGGGATTTAGACTCTTCCAAAAGAAAAGACTGATAGACAAATAAATGGCTAAAATTATCACTAAAATTCCAATTATAATTTGCGAATGTCGAGTCATTTTTCGCTTTTTCATATTTTTCTTCTTTCAAAATTTGAGAAAATCTTTTTTTCAAAGATTATTTGAAGGCTTATTAGTAAAATTTCTCATGATTAGGAAAAAATAATTTGTCCAATTTCCCATTTTAAGTTTTTGCTTAAACATGTTTTATTATATCAAAAAATTCTTGATTTCGCTGATTGTGTCTAGTAAATTCAGCATTTTTACAGGTAAAGTTTCTGAAAGATTTTTTCGCATTCTTTTAGCGTAAGATTTCCCTGCAAGTCTTTTATCTAATACGACGATACTTGAGTACTGATTTTTACGACGATTTACCCGACCAATGGCCTGCCGTAATTTTAAAGTTGACATTGGAACATTAAAATCATAGAAAGGATTTTCAAACTTTTGCGCATATTTTTTAGTTAAAATATCATCAGGCGTTGCAAAAGGAAGTCTTGGAATAACAAGAATCACTTGATTTTGCTTATCAAAATCGACTCCCTCCCAAAAAGAACCCAAACCTAATAAAATTTTTCCTTCACCTTTATCAAACTTTTTCTTGATTTGGGCTGGACTCCCATTAATATCTTGTGCTAAAATCTCAAACCCTTCAGCAGATAATTTCTCAGCAACAAAAGTCAAAGCCATTTTTGAAGTAAATAAGACCACCATTGGCAAATTCAATTTTGAAAGTTCTCCAATTGAATTTGCTGTGTAATCTGCATAATCAATTAAACTTAGATTTTTGATATTAGGCGCATCTGTCACCGTCAGCAATTGCTGATTAGTGGCTTGATTTCCTTCAATTTTGAAAAAGCGATAGTCTGTAAAACCAAGCAAGTCAGGAAATGACGGTTTGTCTTTAGATAATGACAATGTCGCTCCCAACATAAAAAGTTTGGTATTTTTAGGAATCAATCGTTCAAAATTATAGAAATCTTGGTCACTCGCATAAAGCATCCCATTTTCACGCCAGACAATTTGATTATCAGCTTCTAAAAGTGCTGACAGATTTCTCAAGCCAAGTTCATCAGCATCTATCTTTATTTTATTTAAATCAAGCTCTTTTTTATTAAGCTGAAAAACAAGACTTTCTTGAAGCCTTTTGGTCAGCTGGGGATTTTCACTTGTTTCAGCATCAATTTTTATCAGTTCGTCAGTAATTTTTAAAGATTTTTGACCCGCATTTTCCATGATAGGAAATAATTGTTGAGCCTCATCAACAACAAGAACACGATTTTCCAAAAAAGTTTCAGGATAGTCAGCTAAACGTTCAATCAAATAGGCATGATTCACCACTTTAATTTCAGCCTGTTCAGCTTCTTTTTGGGCTTTCAACCAAAAATCTTGTTCATAATGAAGCTGTTTTGTATTGACATAGCCATCATGGCGAATGCCTTCAAAATAGTCATCATTAGTCATGACTTTTGAAACTTCATCCAATTCGCCTGTCCTTGTTTCTGTCAGCCAAATTAAAATTTTCATTTTAAAAATTTCAAAATTTTTGCCGTCAGTATTATTTAATAAAAGCTCAGAAAATTTTCTCAGAGAAATGTAATTTTTAGTCCCAACAATCTTGGCCATTTTTAAACCAAATGTTTTCCCAAGTTTTGGTGCCACATCATTTACTAATTGCTTCTGGAGAACTTTGGTTGCTGTTGAAACGACCAAACCTTTTCCTGAGGCCAAAATTGGCAGTAAATAACCATAAGTTTTTCCAAGTCCTGTCGGTGCCTCAATAAAACTTGCTTGTAAATGTGTAAGCTCTGTTTCCATTAAATGAGCTAATTTTTCTTGTTTTGAGCGAGAAGACAAGCCCAATCTACTGATATTTTCTGAAAAATTTGCTGACAAGGCTGTCAGGGGATTTTTTTTACTGACAGAAGCCCTAAACTTACGTGTCGCAATATTATGAACCACTTTAAAGCCAGATGGTCGAATTTTTGTTTTATCCAACTGCTCTTGTAAAAAAGTTTTACTTTCAAAAAGTAAATTGTCCGAATGTCTAAGCAACTCTTCCAAAACGCTTCTTGGTAACTTTTGGATTTTCGCTTCTATTTTCAGCAATAATTCAGCTGTAGCATACGCATCCGAAACTGCGGCATGCGGATGGTCATGTGCCAAATCTAACTTTTCGCTCAATGATTCTAAACCATATTTTTCAAAAGTTGGATAAAAAACACGCGCCAAATCGACTGTATCGACACGCAACATTTCATTAAATTCCAAGCCAGCATTAAGAAAACTTTTTTCTAAAAGTCCATAATCAAACCTAGCATTATGAGCAACAAAAACACTGTCTGTCAGTAATTCTCGTACTTTTGCAGCAACTTCTGAAAACTCAGGAGCCGTCTTTAACTGTTTATCTGACAAACCTGTCAGTTCACTAATCCTTGGAAGCAAAGGTTCATGTGGATTGACTTCAGTGGAAAAAGTTTCAACAATTTCTCCATCTTCAACAAGAACAATCCCAATCTGTATAATTTTATTTTCACTACTATGAGCATCGGTCGCTTCCAGATCCACCACAGCATATCGAGTCATATTTTTCACCTATTTCTTACAGTTTTCTTTAAGTTCATAAGTCATCAAAATTTGCTGACAGACTTTCAATAGAGAACTTCTATTTCTGTCAGTAATTTTTTCCACTATTTTAAAGAAATTCACTTCATCAATTATACCATAAACCATTTTTTAACAGTTTTCTTTTTACAAATTGACAAAATAAGAGTAAAATTAAAATATAGATAAAAACTTATGAAGGAGTCGCCTATGTTAGATAACTATAAGAAAATCCTTGTTGGTATTGATGGTTCGGTAGAAGCTACTAAAGCTTTTGACAAAGCAGTTGCAACAGCACTTCATAACGATGCTGAACTCGTTATCGCTAACGTCATTGACCTTCGTGCCTTCCAATCTATCTCAGCCTATGATTCAGTTGTTGCTGATGATACACACAAAGGTGCTGAAAACCTCATTAATGACTTTGCTGACGAAGCAAAAAAAGCTGGCGTTAAAAAAGTCAAAACTCGTGTTGAATTTGGTTCTCCAAAAGTCATGCTTGGCCAAACTCTTCCAAAAGAAGAAGAAATTAGCCTCATTGTTCTTGGAGCTACTGGTCTTTCTTACATTGAACGTATCTTTATCGGTTCAGTGGCGGATTACATTATCAAAAATGCACCATGCGATGTCCTCGTCGTTCGTCAATAAAATAAAAAAAAGCGGAGCCTCTTAAAGCTCCGTTTTTTTATACCTCAAATACAATCTACACTCGTTTAACTTCTAAAATATGAGGAGTAATTTTATCCATTTCAATAATAGTAATTTTTAAATTATCAAATTCGAAAGTCTGTCCTACCTCAAGTGGCTCATTTTGCTCTAGTGAATAATTTGTAATAAACCCACTAATCGTTTTACTTAAATTATTTTGAGCCAAATCAATATTAAACAGTTCTTCAAATTCAGATAAAAGCAATTTACCATCTACCTGATAAGTAGTCGGAGAAAGCTTTATTACCAATTCTTTCTCATGATCTTCTTCATCCTGAATATCACCAACTAACTCTTCAAGAATATCCTCAATTGTCACAAGTCCACTTGTCCCACCATACTCGTCCAATAAAATAGCAAAATGTTTATGCTCTTTTTGCATCTCTGAGAGTAATAACTTTACAGGAATAGTATCAATAAATATAATAGGTTCTTGCATGATTTTCTTTATTTCTTGACCAGGAGCAGTTAAATACTCTTTAATCAAATTTTGGAGCGTAACATAGCCTAGAATATCATCTTTAGTTTTAGCAATAATAGGGAAACGAGTGTGCCCTTTTTTAATCGCAAATTTTAAAGCTTCTTCAATCGAAACATCAACGGGAATCGTCTCCATATCTAATCTCGACACCATGATATCCTTAGCTATCAAATCATCAAATTCAAAGACATTGTTGAGATATTCGTACTCTTTTTCGTTGATTTTCCCTTTAATAAAACTTTGATTAGCAATTAAAATTAACTCTTCTTCTGAATGGATTTCATCACCTTCAGTAGCCAAACTTAAATTAAACAATCTACCAATTGAACTTGCTGAAGCATTTAATAACCACACAAAAGGATAGGTAAGTTTATAAAAATAATGGAGCGGAGCAGCAACCGTTAAGACAACTCCTTCAGTTTTTGTAATACTTAAAGATTTTGGAATAAGTTCTCCGATTACCACATGAACAAAAGTAATTAATAAAAAGGCTAAGATAATAGACAAGCTGTCTAATAACGCAGAAGGTAGAGGAACATAAGACAAGAGGGGAGCTAAAATACTATGCATTGTACTTTCACCTACCCACCCAATTGCTAACGAAGTCAAAGTGATTCCAAGTTGACAGGCACTTAAATAAGAATCAAGGTGATTGACGATATTAAGTGCTAATTTTGCCCTTTTATTATTTTCTTTTTCTAATGTTTCTAAACGACTTTTACGTATTTTTACCAGCGAAAATTCAGCCGCAACAAAAAATGCCGTAAGAAAAATCATTAAAACTATTATAAATAAATTTAAAATCACTATTTTTTCCTTAATTTCTCTCTATTATTTCTCGAATTTCTTTTTAGGTTTGCTATACTTAAAACTAATATTTAAAAAATACTTCTTGAATTCAAAGAACTTAATGAATATCCCTCCTATTTACTCGATTAAATATTTATCAATTTAACTCTAAAATATCTTCCTCATTGACAATAGGAAAGTTTTTAAATTCCTTCTCATTTTTCAAGGATTCTGACAAACTTATTTTCCTGATTCTTTGATTACCATAAGTTGAAAAATAATAACTTAGAGTTTATGAGCACATATATGCCGAATAACAAGTGAAATCATTTGCTCCATGCTCAGTTATAACAATTCCTTTTGGAATACTTACAGATTCTAATATATGATGACAAAGCGTAATAGCGGCTAATTCATTACTTGATTTCTCAGCGTAGTTTTTTAAATAAGCTGTTCTAACAAATCTTGAAGGAGGCGTAAAATCTCCTGGAAAGCCAAAAGTACCTGAACCTTGACTAAATGGTTTTAATGTCTTTCCTAATAGTTCGATACTTTCTTTTTGATTAGGTGTAAAAGAAAGATAATTTCTTAAATTAGTTTCGTGCCATTGGTAATCTGGACTATTTGTCATCACTCCAATTGAATCTTTTATAATTGAAAGTCCACCTTGCCTTGGTTCAATAATCAAACTTTGACCACTAGAATCAGAAAAAATAAAATGTAAAGGAGGCGTAAGACCTAAGGTTGGATTAGTATCATTAATAATAACAAATTTCTTATCAAATAAATCAATGATTTCTTCTAAATTACTAGCTTGAGTGAGGACCGTTGGAATAACCATATCAGGTGAAATTCCCTTTTGATTTTTTTGGATATTCTCACTATAGTCAGCATAGCCTGGGAAATACAAAGTCGCACCCATTAACCCTTTTTCGTTGATTCCATCAAAGAGTACTGGATGCCCCTCTTCCATCGCACCCATCCCTAAACAAGCATAGGATGTTTCAATTGTCTCTTCATTAGAGTGGGCAATTCCTATCTCCTTGTTTCTTGGAATAAAAAGAATTTGTTCCGCCATTTCTATTTGAAAATCCATTGTACGAGAAAGAAAATGTTTATTATCTTGACTCTCTAGTGTAAAACTACTACATCCAATCATCTTTTGTACCTCCAATGTATTCTATTAACTTAATTATACATCAATTAGCAAAAGAGTTCAAAATCACTTTTTTATAATTTATAATTTAAATAGAGGCTTTGAAAATGCTCGATATAATCCTTCTCAAGTGGGAGTCCTTCACTTAAGTAGCCCTCAAAAGAACCAAAATTTTCATTCATTATTTCTCTGGCATGAAATAAATAGTTCTTATCCACAGTAAGAGCAATCTGTAATCCCTCGATTTGGTCTTCAGTGAGTTTTTCTTTCAATGAATTGATAATTTCTTGATTCACCTCTTTGCGAGCAATATTCGTTTTGAGATAATCCTTCAGAATCTCCTCATCAGAAGCTCCTGCCAGTCTTAAAAGCAAGGCAGCAGCAAATCCAGTTCTATCTTTTCCAGCAAAACAATGAAAATAAACAGCTTGTTTTTGCTCTAAAAGATCCAGTAAAAAAGCTCGATATCCTTCTAAAGCAGACTTACTGATGACGATACTTTCATAAGTTTTCATCATCGCTTCACTAATATCTGTGGCATTAATAATCATATCCTGTAAAGAGCCATTATTTCCTGAAGTTTCAGAAGCTAAAATATCTATATTTTCATATTTAATTCCTTTGAGTTCAACATCTGGTTGAGTAGTGACCTCTTCTTGCCCCCTAAAATCATAAATTTTCCCAATTTGGAATTTATTCGTAAGAATTTTTTTATCCTCAGCTGTTAAATCGGTCAACTGACCTCCTCTAAAAAATATATTCTTTTTTAGTCCGGATTCTTTTGAGTTTTGTGCCTGAATATCTCTAAAATTTACTAGCATATTGCCCCCTCGATTAATTATTAGTTAGGCTTATTATAGCATTTTTAAATTAATTAATTTTTAAATTCGTAAGTTCAAATCTTAAAAATCATCAAAAAAAAGAAGCTCAAATCATAAATTTGAGCTTCTTTGACTTTAGAATTGCGAAAACTAAAGTGAGGGTATTTTTACAAAAAAACTTGTAAACAAAAGTTAAACAAAACTATTTGGTTGCCATCTTATCAGATGAAACACCAATTTCTGACCAAGTATTCATTGCACCATAGTCAAGCGTCATCCCAA
>OCAM01000641.1_pt1 | contig 29857 bp, 25 predicted proteins | sample 1538281 | NCBI WGS metagenome assembly OCAM01 (sample SAMEA2580273, study PRJEB22360) | human gut metagenome | biome: human gut; feature: human-associated habitat; material: faeces | place: Denmark | collected 2008/2010 | reverse complement strand
TGTGGCAAGAGAGATGCCGGAGAAATGCCCGCATTGTGGATGCACACATTTCACGCAGGACGAGGATACACTGGATACATGGTTCTCTTCCGCACTGTGGCCGTTCTCCACACTTGGCTGGCCGGACAAGACAGAAGACCTGGATTATTTCTATCCGACAGATGTACTTGTAACTGGTTATGATATCATTTTCTTCTGGGTGATCCGTATGGTATTTTCAGGCTATGCACATACAGGAAAAGCACCGTTCAATACAGTATTGATCCACGGCCTTGTAAGAGATTCACAGGGACGTAAGATGAGTAAATCTCTTGGAAATGGAATCGATCCGCTGGAAATCATCGATCAGTATGGAGCAGATGCACTGAGACTGACACTGATTACCGGAAATGCACCGGGAAATGATATGCGTTTCTACAACGAGCGTGTAGAAGCAAGCAGAAACTTTGCAAATAAAGTATGGAATGCATCCCGTTTTATCCTGATGAACATGAAGGAAAATGTGGTTGAGAAACCGGAAGATGCACTGCTGACACCGGCTGACAGATGGATTTTATCCGCAGTCAATACACTTGCAAAAGATGTAACAGAAAATATGGATAAGTTTGAGCTTGGAATCGCGGTCCAGAAGGTCTATGACTTTATCTGGGATGAGTTCTGTGACTGGTATGTAGAGCTTGCAAAATACCGGATCTGGCACGCAGAAGAGGATCAGGCTGCAGCAAACTGTGTTCTATGGGTACTGAAGACGGTTCTCGGACAGGCATTGAAGCTGTTACATCCGTTTATGCCGTTTATTACAGAAGAGATTTACCTGGCACTTGTACCAGAAGAGGAGTCTCTGATGATGTCCAGTTGGCCGGTATATAAAGAGGAGTGGAACTTCCCGGCAGACGAGAATGTGATGGAGCATATCAAAGCGATCACAAAGGGCATCCGTAACGTGCGTGCAGAGATGGATGTTCCGAACAGCAGAAAGACAAAAGTTTATGTAGTCTGCCAGGATGAGGCACTCTGCAATGGAATTGAGGGAATGACAGAGTCAGTCAAGCCACTGATGAATGCAAATGAGATCATCATCGAACAGACGAAAGAGGGAGTTGCGGACAATGCAGTATCGGTTGTCGTACCGGATGCAGTTGTATATCTTCCGCTGGAAGATCTGGTTGATTTTGAGCAGGAGCTTGAGAGACTGAAAAAAGAGGAAGACAGACTGAATAAGGAGATCAAGAGAGCAGAGGGGATGCTTGCGAACGAAAGATTTGTAAGTAAGGCACCGGCAGACAAGGTTCAGGCTGAGCGGGATAAGCTGGAAAAATATACAGAAATGCTTGCTCAGGTGAAAGAAAGAATGGAAGGTCTTGGAAAATAAGATCTGATGTGAGGTCATGTATGAAAAAAATTCATATCAGAAAGCCCGATATAAAAGGGCTTTCTGTTAAAGTCAGAAATCTGAAGTTTAAAGATATTAAGGAACACTATAAGGCGAGAAAAGAGCGGCGTCAGAAAATTCTGGAAGAACGCCGGAACAGCAAATTTGCAAAGAAAATGCAGCCTGTATATAAATGGATGAACCGGCTTTCATTGCCGCTGCAGTATCTGCTGGCGTGCGTGATCAATTTCTTTATTGAGGTGATTTCCAGACACTCACTTTTTCAGGCATGGAATTATATGACAGGGACTCCGCTGGTGTTCCTGTTTAATGCATTTTTGATCTTTGCGACATTTATGATCGTATACTTATTTAAAAGGCGTGTATTTGTCAGGATTTTACTTAGCGTATTCTGGTTGTTCCTCGGTACGTGCAACGGCTATCTGCTTTTAAAAAGGGTAACGCCGTTTAATGCACAGGATCTGAAAGTATTGTCAGATGCCCTGGAACTGACCAGCAACTATTTTAATGCATTCGAGATCGTAATGCTTTCGGTAGGAATTGTAGCGGTGATCCTCTGGATCATTTCCATGTGGAGACGTGGCGGACAGTATACCGGAAAGATGCACCGCCTGCTTGCGGTTGCAGGGATTGCAGCCGGAATTATGGGCTATATGGGACTTACCAATGTAGCGATCGAGAATCGGGTGATCTCCAATTATTTTGGTAATATTGCATTTGCTTATGAAGATTATGGATTCCCTTACTGTTTTGCGGCAAGTCTGTTCAATACAGGGATCAATCAGCCGTCAAGTTACAGTGAGGAGACCATGAAGGAGATCAGTAATGACGGAGCATTGACAACAAGTGAGACTTCACTTCCGTCAGAAGAGCGTCCGAATATTATTTTTGTCCAGTTAGAATCTTATTTTGATCCGACAGAAGTAGAATGGCTTCGCTTTTCGGAAGACCCGATCCCCAATTTAAGAAAGCTGTATAAAGAGTATTCCAGTGGATATTTTAAAGTACCGTCAGTAGGGGCAGGTACGGCAAATACAGAATTTGAAGTCCTGACAGGGATGAGTATGAGATTCTTCGGACCTGGAGAATATCCGTATAAAACCTATGTGAAAACCCATGTACTCGAAAGTGCGGCGACAGCACTGACATCTCTTGGATATGGTGCAGAGGCACTGCACAATAACGGTGGCAATTTCTACAGCCGTGCAAAGGTATTCAATGATATGGGCTTTGACCATTATACGAGTAAGGAATTTATGAATATTCTGAAGACTACTCCGAAAGGATGGGCGACCGATGATATTTTAGTTCCGAATATTATGGAGTCTATGGATACGACAGCGGGACAGGATTTCGTATTTACGGTCAGCGTGCAGGGACATGGAGATTATCCGACTGAGCCGACACTGGAGAATCCGGAGATCAAAGTGACCGGAGTTGAGGATGAAGGCAAGAGAAATGCATGGGAATATTATGTGAATGAAGTCCATGAGATGGATAAATTTGTCGCCCAGTTGATCGAGGCTGTGGAGGCAAGGAATGAACCGTCAGTTGTCGTATTTTACGGAGATCATCTGCCGACGCTTGGACTGGAGGCAAAGGATTTAAAGAGCAAGTATCTTTATAATACGAACTATGTCATCTGGGATAATATCGGATTGCAGAAAAAAGATGGAAATATAGCGGCATATCAGATCATGGCAGAAGTTTTTGACCGGTTGGATATTCATTCCGGTACGATCTTCAATTACCATCAGCAGAGAAATAAGACAAAGCATTATCTGTCAGATCTGGAACTGCTTCAGTATGATATCATGTATGGAAAGCAGTATGCTTATGAAAAAAATGGTGCACCGATCACAGAAGGTCATATGGTCATGGGAGTTAAGGATGCCGAGATCAAGGATGTGGTAACGCAGCTCAACGGCGATTACAGTATCTACGGGGCAAACTTTACGAAGCAGAGTAAAGTGTATATCAATGATGAAAAGCAGGATACCAAGTTCATGAATAATACGCGGCTGGATCTGAAAGATTCGGAATTGAAAGACGGAGATACGATCATGGTGGCACAGGTGGGATCAAGTAATACCATCTTCAGAACCTCAAAAACGTATGAATACAAGGATGGAAAACTGTCAGAAGTAGTGGAGACTGATGATTCAGTAGAAAATGGACGACAGGCGTTTACAGATCAGGAAGAGAAAAAGGACTGACAGGATCAAGGTCAGCAGATCAGAGAAGAAAAGGGCTGTCAGGATCAAGGTCGTCAGATCAGGAAGAAAGTAAGAAATGACATATCAGGAAATAGAAAGATATATATCGGAGATTCCGAAGTTTACAAAAAAGCACAGCCTTTCCCATACGAAGAGGTTTCTTGAAATTCTTCAGATCCCGCAGGGGAAAATGAAGATTCTCCATGTGGCGGGAACGAATGGAAAAGGCTCTGTATGTGCGTACCTGGATGCAATGCTGCGTTCCGAGGGGAAAAGGACAGGACTGTTCATTTCCCCTCATCTGGTAAAGATGAATGAGCGGATCATGATCGATGGTGTTCCGGTGAGTGACGAAGTTTTCAGCGAAGTTTTTACACAAACACTTGGGGCGGTAAAGCAGAGGGAGGCGGAGGGACTGGAGCATCCGACCTTTTTTGAATTTCTGTTCGGAATGGGAATGCTGGCATTTTCCCAGGCAGAAGCAGAGTATGTGATCCTGGAGACAGGACTTGGAGGAAGGCTGGATGCAACCAGTGCCACAGAAGATCCGGAAGTGTGTGTGATTACTTCCATTGGACTGGATCACATGGAATATCTGGGGGATACCGTGGAGCAGATTGCCGGTGAGAAAGCCGGGATCATCCGTCCCGGTGTTCCGGTCTTTTATGCACAGAGTGCAGAAGAAAGTGACAGAGTCATTGAAAAGACGGCAGCACAGCAGGGAAGTTCCTGTAAAAAAATCGGGAAAGATGCGTACGAAATTCTTGGAATCGAAGACAAACATATTGCTTTTTCCTGCACGAATGCTTATTATGGAACTACCACGTGGAAACTGAATAATATAGGAAGTTATCAGCCGGGAAATGCCCTGCTTGCCATGGAAGTGATGCAGTACCTGTTCCGGGAAAAAGGGCATGTGGACCGTTGGAGAAAGGCACTGGCACAGGTGAAGTGGCAGGGGCGGATGGAGGAGATCCTCCCGTCGGTTTATGTAGATGGAGCCCATAATGTGAGTGCCATTGATGCATTTGTGAAGAGTGTGCCGGAGACAGCAGAAGGAAATATTTTCTTGTTTTCTGCTGTGAAGGATAAAGAGTACGAAGAGATGATCGCACATTTGTGTGACAGTGTTCCGGCAGAATTTTACGTGGTTACGCTGATTGACGGGGAGCGTGCAACAGATGCAGAGCTACTTGGAAAGTTATTTGAAAAGTATACAGACCGTCCGGTCGTCGTTATTGAATCGGTGCAGAAGGCTTTAGAATATGTCCTGGAGCATCAGGAAAAAAGGACTGTGTATTGCCTGGGATCACTTTATCTGACCGGGATGGTCAAGGAGACGATAGAGCGGATGCGAAAAGAAAAAGCAGACGAAAGCCGGAGGAGAAAAAACTGAAGGGCAGCAGGAAAAGCAGAAGCTGGAAGCAGCAACAGACAGAAAGAGCAGCAGACAGAAAGAGCAGCAGACATGTGGGAGGTTACAGGCAGATGCTGAACTATGAAGAGGAGATCAGAAAGTTTAAACCGAGTCTCGAAGTAGAAGATATTGAGGATGCGGTTTATGAGGAAGATCTGACAGATATGCAGGATCTTCTGAAAGAAGTCATGGAAAAGAAGAAAAAGAAGAAATAGAAAATGGTGGGTATAAATGGATTATGCTAAGAAGATCATGTACCAGTCCAACTACTGGTATAATGATGGTCTGAAGAAAGCTCAGGAGAGAGATATGAACGGAGCGATCATCGCCCTGCGTCAGAGCCTGCAGTACAACAGGGAGAATATTGCAGCGAGAAATCTTCTGGGACTGGTATATTATGGAATAGGGGAAGTGGCAGAGGCACTGGTAGAGTGGATCATCAGTAAGAACCTGAAGCCGCGTGACAATATAGCTGATTCCTACATACGGAATGTTCAGGACTCTGCGAATGAACTGGAGAGTATTAATCAGGCGATCAAAAAGTATAATCAATGTCTCGGGTATTGTAAGCAGAACGGAGAAGATCTGGCGACGATCCAGTTAAAGCAGGTGATCGCAGCACATCCGACTTTCCTGAAGGCTTATCAACTGCTGGCATTGATCTATATTCAGACGAATCAGAATACAAAGGCAAGGCAGCTTCTTCTGACAGCGAGAAAGCTGGATGTTTCAAATACAACGACGTTGAATTATCTGCGGGAGATCACGAGACAGCGTGGAAGACATGGAAAAGATGTGGATCGCAAAAAGAAAAAGAAGGATGAAGCAGTGGAATACAGCCTTGGCAATGAGACGATCATTCAGCCGAAGCGTTCTCCGGTAAGGGAGCTGGCGGGAAGACTGGCAGTTCTGAATATCTTTATCGGAGCAGTGATCGGAGCAGCAATCATCTGGTTTCTGGTTGCACCGGCAGTGAACCAGTCCAGATCAGAGAAGCTCAATGATCAGATGCGGGCGTACAGTGAGCAGATCGGTACATTGGATGCACAGATCAGTGCTCAGTCGAAGACACTGGAGCAGTATCGTGCCGCAGGTGAAGAGGCACAGACTGCAGTGGACAAGGCGAATGCCACAACTGCAAGTTATGAAAAGCTTTTAAGTGTGTACGATCAGTACCGGGCAGAGTCGGTGAACAGTTCGGAACTGGCAGATGCTCTGCTGGAAATCAATAAAGATTCCATGAGTGATAATGGAAAGAATCTTTACGACAGTATTTCCGGGGATATTTTCCCGGCTGCATGCAAGAGAAAGACTGCCAATGCTGAAAATTCGCTGGATTCAGGAGCGTATGATGATGCAATCGCAGAGCTGACCAAAGTTCTCACAATGGATTCCAGTTACAATGACGGCAAGGCGATCTACCTGATCGCACAGGCATATCAAGGTAAGCAGGATACGGAGAATGCAAAGAAATACTACCAGATGTATCTGGACAGCTATTCAGAGTACCGTTATGCCGATGATGCTCAGGAGCAACTGAATGCACTGGGAGGTGGAACGGCAGCAGACGGAAATACCGGAGAGAATGGCACTACAGGTGAATAAAATAAAGATACTTAAGAGGATATGCGGAGAAGCATATCCTTTTTTTCTTTGTTATAAATTAGAAGATGCCAGGGTCAAAAGGTCTAAGCCCACATGAGCTTGCTCATAGGTGGGTGAAAGACCTTAGGACCCGCCCCGATATGAGCATAAAAGTGGGATGATAATCCCACGATATGCGAATATTGGGTAGGATTGTGGGAGTGTGTAGCACGGAACAATCCGTAGGCATCAAAGTCGGGGGCTTTTGACCCTGGCATCATTAGAATAAGGAGCGGGAAAAGTATGAAATATCAGGTGCAGGAAAATTGTCTGACGATCTATCTTCCGAGAGAAGTAGATCATCATAATGCAGAGGAGATCAAAGCAGAGGCAGATGCGGTGATCGACAGAAATCATATCAAATATGTGATTTTTGATTTTGACAGAACCGATTTTATGGACAGTTCAGGGATCGGAGTCATCATGGGAAGATATAAGACCATCAGTCTGATCGGAGGAGAAGTATGGGCAGTACATACAAATGAAAGGATCAGGAAGATCCTCACATTATCGGGGGTTACAAAAATTATGCAAATCTACGAGGAGGAACGGGTATGAGGGACACAAATGAAATGGAGATTCAGTTTGACAGTAAATCCTGCAATGAAGGATTTGCGAGAGTGGCAGTCGCATCATTTCTGACGCAGATGAATCCGACGGTGGAGGAAGTTGCGGATGTAAAGACGGCAGTTTCGGAGGCAGTGACCAATGCCATCATTCACGGATATGAAAAGCGGCAGGGAAAGATCCGTATTTTCTGCCGGATCTCGGAAAATCAATTTTTTATGGAAGTATCAGACAAAGGAAAAGGAATCCTGAATGTTGAAGAGGCGATGCAGCCTATGTATACGACAAAACCGGAAGAAGATCGTTCCGGGATGGGATTTGCGTTTATGGAAGCATTTATGGATGAGGTGAAAGTAGAATCGGAACCGGAAAAAGGAACGTGCGTCAGGATGAAAAAGATCATCGGAAAAGGACGGGAACTATGGACCACACAATCTCTCTGATCAGAAAATCTCACCATGGGGATAAAGAAGCGAGAGAACAACTGGTAAAAGAAAATGTAGGCCTGGTGTGGTGTGTGGTAAAGAGATTTTATGGGAGAGGTGCAGAGCCGGAAGATTTATTTCAGATCGGGAGCATCGGACTGTTAAAGGCGATCGATAAATTTGATCTTTCTTATGATGTTCAGTTTTCGACGTATGCAGTACCTATGATATCAGGAGAGATCCGCCGGTTTTTAAGGGATGACGGAATGATAAAAGTGAGTCGTTCTTTAAAGAAACTTTCGTATAAATGCGGAAAGAAAAAGGAAGAACTGACTGAGCGGATGGGAAGAGAACCAACGATGGAGGAACTGGCGACATCGCTTGGGACGGAAAAAGAAGAACTTGTCCAGGCAATGGAGGCGGCAACGGAGGTAGAGTCGATCTACAGGCCGATCCATCAGGAGGGAGATTCGCAACTGAGCATTCTGGACAGGCTGGAAGAAAAAAGCAGACCGGAAGAACATCTTCTGAACCGGATGATGCTGTCTCAGATTTTAGACGGACTGGACAAGGAGGAACGTCAGTTGATCTATCTGAGGTATTTTCAGGAAAAGACACAGGCAGCAGTGGGGGAGATTCTGGGGATTTCACAGGTTCAGGTGTCGAGAATGGAAAAGAAAATACTGGAGCGGATGAGAAAGCAGATGTGAGCCGGTTATAAATCAAAAAGAGAAAGAGAGGAAAAATAAAAAGAGAAGAGACCGAAAAAATCAAGGAGAAAGAAAATCGCAGATAAGTAGATCACAAATAAGAAAATAGCAAATACGAAAATCAGGAATAAGAAAATCAGAAATACGAGTTGCCAGGTATATCTTTCCACCGGCAATGGAATACTACCATAGAAAAAGACGGAAAGGTATGGTGAGCAAAATGGAAAATGGACATGGAAAAGTATGGATCTGTCTGCTGATACTGGTTCTGGCCGCAGTGGTGATCGGACTTTTATATTATACGACTGCAGCAAAGGAATCGGATGAAGAAGGATTTTTAATTCGGGCAGAGCAGATGGAGTCAGGAGAGCCGGGAACAGGAAAACTGCACTTAGGAGAGTTACGATCAGAAGAATTGCAATCAGTACAAACGTGGAATGGGGTGACCGGATATGGCATCTGAATCTGTGACCGTTTATCTGAAAGGTGACCGGAATGTAGAAGTGACAAAGCGGGATGTGACACTGGGAGATATTCTGGAAATTGAATGTGCAGATAAGCTGCTACAGTCCAAAATCCGGGTTTTGAAAATTCTCAGGATCCGAGAAGAAAAGGAACAGCGTTTTGTAATCTCTCTTTTAAAAATCATAGACCTCATCCATGAGCAGTATCCGAAAGTAGAAATACAGAATCTTGGAGAGAGTGACGTGATCGTAACATATGAAAATCAGAAGACACCACCAATGATCTGGCATCTTCTGAAAACCGCAGTGGTAACAGTCATTATTTTTTGCGGATCAGCATTTTCAATCATGGCATTTAACAATGATGTGGATGTATCGAAACTGTTCGGACAGATCTATGAACTGGTTATAGGAAAAGAATCGAATGGCTTTACGATCCTGGAGATCATGTATTCCGTCGGACTGGTAGTTGGAATCCTTATTTTCTTTAATCATTTCGGGAAAAAACGGTTTACGGTAGATCCTACGCCCATGGAAGTACAGATGCGTCTGTATGAGAATGATATTCAGACGACGCTGGTGGAAGATGCTGCGAGAAGAAAGAATGAAATTGACCTGGAAAATGGAGGAGGAAAATGATGTGGGCAGGGCAGATTTTTCTCGGTATTCTGGGGATGAGTGCAGGCGTTGTCGTGGCAGGAGGCTTATTTTCTTTTATTGTAGAACTCGGGGTGATTTCGGATTTTGCAGACCGCACCCATACTGCAAACCACATCCTGCTTTATGAGGATGCGGTTTCAGCCGGGGCAATCCTTGGAAATGTCTTTCAGATCTTTCGGATTGGAATTCCCGGACAGTCCGTGCTGTTGGCATTTTTCGGACTATTTGCCGGGATTTTTGTCGGCTGCTGGTCGATGGCACTTGCAGAAATCCTGAATGTATTTCCAATCTTTATGAGACGTGCCAGGATCGTCCGGTATGCAGTAGTCTTTATTCTGATGCTGGCACTGGGAAAAGGAATCGGTGCAGGACTCTTTTTCTGGAAAGGTTGGTAATAAGAAAGCTTAATAATGATACTTTTTCTTTTCCTGAAGCAGGAAAGAGCCGGTTACGATCAGCGTGAGAAGTTCTGCTGCCGTAATTGCACACCAGATACCGTTGAGACCGAAAAATATCGGGAGGATCAGCAGTGCGAGTGTCTGGATCACCAAAGTACGTAGGGTGGAAATGATCGCAGAAATTTTCCCATTATTCAGTCCGGTGAAAAATGCTGATCCGAAAATATTAAATCCGCTGAACAGATAGGAAATTGCATAAAGCATAAAGCCGGTCCGTGTCATTTCGCACAGAACAAGATCATATCCTACGAACAGACGGGCGATCGGAAGAGCCAGCAGTTCGGAAAGCAGTGTAATGGAAAGTGCAGTGACTCCTGTGATCCGCAGACTCTTTGTCAGCAGATTATGGAGTTCAGACTTATTATCTGCCCCGTAATGATATCCGACGATGGGATTGATCCCGATAGCATATCCAAGGTAGATGGAAGTTGCGATAAAAGAGGCATACATGACCACTCCGTAGGCAGCGATTCCATTTTCGGCAGCAGCACGCATCAGTTGGAAGTTATAGATCACCGATACCAGGGAGGTGGACAGGTTGGATAACATTTCCGAAGATCCATTTCCACAGGCTTTGCGGATACTTTTCCAGTCAAAGGCAGCGGGACGCAGAAGCAGTCCGCTGTTATTTTTATGCAGAAAATAGATCAGTGGGATAAAGCCTCCGACAAATTCGCTGGCACAGGTTGCAACTGCAGCACCGGTAATTCCAAACTTTAAGATCCCGACCAGTGTAAAGTCGAGTATAACATTGGTGAGTCCTGCAAGGATCGAGATCCGAAGTCCGAGTTTTTGTTTCCCGGCAGTGGCGAGGAAACTCTGGAAACTGTTCTGAAGCATAAAAAATGGTTCAGAAAGAAGAAGAATCCGTCCATACAGGATTGCATCTTCCCGGATCAGATCGCTTGCACCAAGCAGAGAAACGATCTGCGGCATAAAGATAAAGCCCAAAAAAGCGATGATGGATGCCCCGAGAAGAATAAGTTCTATGAGCATGGAAAAGACTTCATTTGCTTTTTTAGGATTTTTCAGACCAAGATAAAAGGCTACCAATGCACTGCCACCTGTTCCGATCATAAATCCCAGAGAAGAAACACCCATCAGGACAGGCATGATCAGATTTACTGCTGCAAATGCATTCTTGCCGGCATAATTTGATACGAAGAATCCGTCAACAATACCGTAAACAGAAGTCAGGATCATCATGGCAACGCAGGGGAGGACATAGAGGATCAGTTTTTTATAAGTAAAATGTTCAGAAAGTTTCAGTTCCATAATTGTTCAGAATACTCCTTTAATGAGGTGAGCTGTTGCTGCATGAGCTTCAGGAGAAGGCTGCGTTCCTCCGCTGAAAAAGCAGAAAAAGAGTGGATGTCTGCCTGTACCAGTGGGGCAACATAAGCTGCGGCAAGTTCTTCTCCCTTTGGTGTGAGCCGGAGGTATTTGATATTTCCAGATCCTTTTTGCGTGAAAAGTGAGACCAGTCCATCGGAAACCAGTTTTTTCACGGCTGAATTTACGGTCTGACGTGGAAAATACCATTTTTCACAAAGATCTGCCTGACTCAGCGGTGCCGGTGCAGTTACGACAATCGTATATAAAATCCAGTAAGAAGTGCGTGGAAGACCGGATTTGCGGGCAGCTTTCTGCCAGATATCATCCTGTTCTTTCCAAAGCCGGTTATAGAGTTCCAGTTGTCCGATGAGGACGGAGTCCTTTTGCAGAGTCTTTTGTATAGTCATGAGATACCTCCAGTCAAAAAATGTAAATCTGAAAAAATGGTTCAGTGTATATCCGAAATCGGATTAGTATGGCTGATTGTATATCTGATTTCGGATTTTGTCAAGATGGATTGGTGTATTCCTGTTACGGAGACAACGGATTTGAACGAGAGAGTTGAGTAAGAAACAATATTTTGTGTGAAGATAAAAGCACGCAAAGAATACTTGTGCGGTTGTTGGGGATATGTTAAACTGTTTCATATTGAAAATGAAAGTGAGGGAAGAAAATAGCAGATTATGAGATTATTGATAGATGAAAAAGAGTTGGCACTACTCTTAGAAAAGAAAAGAGATCTTATAGGAAATAAAGTAACTATTGATACAATTATTGCTGGAATTTCTTTTTTACTTTCAGTTTTTACAGCCAGTTATGATGATTTACTGGGGATTCGTGGAGCAGGAATCGCTTTAAAGACGATCTTTTGTATGATTGGAATTGTTTATTGCCTGAAAATTGTGAAAGATGTTTCAGAAATGGTAAAAAATAAGTATGATCATGAAGTACTGCTGCAGGATATTGAGCATTTGAATATGATTCAGCATAATCATTCTCTTATTGCAATAAAAAATCAAGTGGGTGAAGAAAAGCGTTATCTTGTATACTATGATGAAAGATGGGATTGCAAATTATTTTTAAATTATAAAACTCAGAATGGAAATAATGAAGCAGCGTTGAAGGAACAGGTGTCAGTTGATCTGAATTTGAATAGTGGCGATATAACGTGTAATTACGTAACATCAAGGGTACAGGAGAAATACTCTGTCAGCCATCAGGAGACGAGAGTTTATAATCACAGGTTATATGAGATGTATTTTAATAATATTCCTGATGAATTTAGAAAAGATAATTTTGAAATAAGTGGAAGGCATTATTACTGGATGACAATAGATGAGATGGAAAAAGATGACAATATAAAGAAAAAGAATTTAGACGTTGTTGATTTCGTAAAAGAATATATAAAATGAAATACTGAAAATGTTCAGAAGGTATAAAGGATCGGGGCAGTTTACCGGTCCTTTTTGTATCCCGATGCCTGATATACGTGTGGCTTTTCTTGTATTTGTCATGAAAATCGGATATACTAGGAATATTGAACAGTGATAGGATTTCTGGCATTCTATGTATTTCACATAACAGAAGTTTCACATAACAGAAAAAAGAACGAGGAGAGAAAAAGATGAGCATATATGATCTGACAGCATATGAAGTACTTCAGCAGGAAGATTTATCTGATTTGAAGTCCAAAGGAACGCTTCTGAAGCATAAAAAGAGTGGTGCGAGAGTACTTCTGATGGAGAATGATGATGAAAATAAGGTCTTTACGATCGGTTTCCGTACGCCTCCGTCCGACAGCACGGGAGTTCCGCATATTATGGAACATTCAGTTCTGTGCGGATCGAGAGAATTTCCGGTGAAAGATCCTTTTGTCGAGCTGGTAAAGGGATCTTTGAATACATTTCTGAACGCAATGACGTATCCTGACAAGACGGTTTATCCGGTTGCAAGCTGCAATGATAAGGATTTTCAGAATCTGATGCATGTGTATATGGATGCGGTATTTTATCCGGATATCTACAAGCAGGATAAGACTTTCCGCCAGGAAGGCTGGAGCTATAAACTGGATGATCCGGATGGGGAACTGACGATCAGCGGAGTTGTATATAACGAGATGAAAGGAGCGTACTCTTCACCGGAAGGTGTGCTGGACCGCGAGATCCAGAGTTCGCTTTTTACGGATACGACTTATGCAGTTGATTCAGGTGGAGATCCTGAGGTGATCCCACAGTTGACTTATGAGCAGTTTTTGGACTTCCACAGAAAGTATTACCACCCATCCAACAGTTATATTTATCTGTATGGCGATATGGATATGGAAGAGAAACTGAGATGGCTGGATGAAAAATATCTTTCTCACTTTGAAAATGAACCGGTTGATTCAGAGATCCATCTGCAAAAGCCATTTACTGAGATGAGAGAAGTAGTTCAGAATTATTCGATTACGAGTGAAGAAAGTGAAGAAGATAATACTTATCTTTCGTATAATAAAGTAGTGGGAACGTCACTGGATGAGAAATTATATCTGGCATTTGAGATTCTGGATTATGCACTGCTGTCTGCACCGGGAGCACCGCTTAAGAAAGCCCTGATCGATGCAGGAATCGGAAAGGATGTATCCGGTTCTTTTGACAGTGGAATTTATCAGCCGGTATTCTCCATTGTTGCAAAGAATGCCAACGTGGAGCAGAAAGAGGCATTTATCAGTACGATTGAGGATACACTGAGAAAAATTGCTGAAGAAGGAATCGATAAAAAGGCACTCCGGGCGGGAATTAATTATCATGAATTCCGTTTCCGGGAGGCAGATTTCGGAAGTTATCCGCGGGGACTGATGTATGGACTCCAGTTATTTGACAGTTGGTTATATGATGAAGAAAAGCCTTTTATCCATATGAAAGCAATCCCGACCTTTGAGTTCCTGAAAGAGCAGGTTGAGACAGGATATTTTGAAGATCTGATCCGTGAATACATTTTAGACAATCCGCATGGTTCAATCGTGATCATCAGACCGGAACAGGGGATGACGGCACGTATGGATAAGGAACTGGCAGATCGTCTGCAGGCGTATAAAGAGGGCCTTTCAGCAGAAGAAATCGCGGCTCTTGTAAAAGCAACGAAGGAGCTGGAAGCGTATCAGGAAGAAGAGTCTGCACCGGAAGATCTTGCAAAGATACCGGTTCTCGGACGGGAAGATATTTCAAGGGAGATTGCACCAATTTATAATGAAGAGCGTCAGACAGACGGAGTGAAATTGCTTTATCACGATGTGGAGACGAATGGGATCGGATATGTGACAGCTCTGTTCGATCTTTCGGAAATCGAAGAAGAACTGCTTCCATATGCAGGAATCCTGCAGAGTGTTCTCGGCATCATTGATACAGAACATTATGGATACGGAGAACTTTTCAATGAGATCAATGTGCATACCGGTGGAATCGGAACTTCACTGGAGCTGTATACAGATGTGACAAAAGTGAAAGAAAAAGAGTTCCGTGCAACGTTTGAAATCAAAGGAAAAGCACTTGATCCGAAGCTGGATGTACTTTTTGCCATGATGCGTGAGATCCTGATGGAGTCGAAGCTGGGAGATGAAAAGCGTCTGAAAGAAATTTTATCCATGCTGAAGACAAGACTTCAGACTTCTTTCCTTTCAGCCGGACATACGACAGCAGTACTGCGTTCACTTTCCTACACTTCTCCGATCGCAAGATTCAGGGATATTACCAGTGGAATTGGATTTTATGAAGTTGTAAAAGATCTGGAAGAGAATTTTGAAGAAAGAAAAGAACTGTTGATCGAAAATTTGAAAAAGATCGCAGGACGTATTTTCAGAAAAGAGAATCTTATGCTCAGTTATACTTCCGCACAGGAGGGACTTGCAGTACTGGAAAAAGCAGTGCCACAGTTTGCAGATTCACTTCATACGGGAGAAAAAGAGAGCCACGGACAGTGCATCATCCACTGTAAGAAGAGAAATGAGGGTTTCAGAACTTCCTCCAAAGTCCAGTATGTGGCAAGGACCGGTAACTTTATTGATGGTGGAGCAGAATATACGGGTGCATTGCAGATTCTGAAAGTCATTTTAAGTTATGATTATCTGTGGCAGAATGTACGTGTAAAAGGAGGAGCGTATGGCTGTATGAGCGGCTTTAACCGGATCGGAGAGGGGTATTTAGTTTCTTACAGAGATCCGAATCTTGAAAAGACGATGGAAATTTACGAGGGAGTCGTAGATTATCTGAAGAATTTTGATATAGATGACAGAGATATGAATAAGTTCATTATTGGTACGATCAGTAATTTAGACCGTCCGATGAATCCGGCGGCAAAGGGCAGCCGCTCACTGAATCTGTATATGAACCGGATTACAGAAGAGATGATCCGCAGGGAAAGAGAACAGATCCTGGATGCACAGCAGGAGGATATCCGTGGACTGGCAACCGTACTGGAGGCGGTACTGGCAGCCGGAGAATTGTGTGTGATCGGAAGCGAGGAGAAGATCGAAGAAGCGAAGGAAATGTTTGGAGAGATCAGGACACTTTAAAATACTGGGATGAAAAAAAGAAGGAGCAGAGATGAAAGAAAACTTTAAGTCAGGATTTGTAACTTTGATCGGAAGACCGAATGTGGGAAAGTCAACCTTGATGAACCATCTGATCGGACAGAAGATCGCAATTACGTCAAATAAACCGCAGACGACAAGAAACCGCATCCAGACAGTGCTTACAACGGAGGAGGGGCAGATTGTGTTTGTGGACACTCCGGGAATCCATAAGGCAAAAAATAAACTGGGCGAATATATGGTGAATATTGCAGAGCGTTCTTTAAATGAAGTAGATGTAGTGCTTTGGCTTGTTGAACCATCTAACTTTATCGGAGCGGGAGAAAAGCATATCATTGAGCAGTTGAAGAAGGTAAAGACGCCGGTTATTCTTGTTATCAATAAGATCGATATGGTAAAAAGAGAAGAAATTCTGGCTTTTATTGATACGTATAGAAAAGAATACGATTTTGCAGAGATCGTTCCGGTTTCTGCAAGGACAGGAGATAATACGGATGAGCTTGTAAAAGTCATTTTGAATTATCTGCCGTACGGTCCGCAGTTTTATGATGAAGATACGGTCACAGATCAGCCGGAGCGACAGATTGTTGCAGAATTGATCCGTGAGAAGGCATTACATTGTCTGAATGAAGAAATTCCGCATGGAATTGCAGTGGCGATCGATCAGATGAAGATGAATAAGAAAGTATGCCATATTGATGCAACGATTATCTGCGAACGGGATTCACATAAGGGAATTATTATCGGAAAGCAGGGAAGTATGCTGAAAAAGATCGGAAGCACAGCACGGTATGAGATTGAACGGCTTTTAGACTGCAAAGTGAATCTGAAACTTTGGGTAAAAGTGCAGAAAAACTGGCGTGACAGTGATTATATGATGAAAAACTTTGGATACAGGGAGGATGATATGTCGTAAATCTTAAAGAATCATACGTTTTTCTTTAAGAAATACGAAAGATAGTTGTTATTTTGAAATTATCGTCTAAAATGGAAAACATGGGAAAATTAAAGTTACTTAAAGGAAAAAATTCAGAAGAATTATGTAAGATCGTTTTACCACCGTTATTTACCTTTGTGGTAAATTCGCTGGTTTATTGGGGAGCACCTTTGATCGTGGGGACGGGAAGATCGCATAACCTGTCCGGCGGCCTGGACGAACTGGTTCCGTTTATGCCTGCATTTATCATTATTTATTTTGGCTGTTACATTTTCTGGGTAGTCAATTATCTGATGGTAGCGTTTTATGAAGATGAGAATAAATACAGATTTTACACGGCAGATTTTTACGCACGGCTGATCTGTCTTGCATTTTTTGTGCTTTTCCCGACGACAAATACGAGGCCGGAACTTACGGGAAATGGGATTTTTATTCGGGCAATGCGATTTTTATATACCGTTGATAAGCCGGTAAACCTGTTTCCGTCGATTCATTGTATGGCGAGCTGGTTCTGCTGTATCGGTCTTAGAAAGTGTAAGGAGATTCCTGAGTGGTATAAGCTGATGTCAGTACTGATTGCAATATCGGTCTTCATTTCTACGCTTGCAACGAGACAGCATGTATTATGGGATGTGGCAGGAGGCATCGGGGTAGCTGAGCTGACCTGGTTTATCAGCAACCGGACGAATGGCTGGAAGACATATCAGAGACTGAATGAAAAGATATCTGTCGGTATAAGCAGAAGATTAGGACGATAAAATCATGGAAAATAAGAAAAAGATGGCGTTTAATGTGGTATTTCTGATCCTTGTATTCGCCGGTACAATTTATGGAGTCTTCCACGGGGAAGATCTTGGAGAGATTGCGAGGATATTGAAGACCGTGAATCTGCTGTGGCTCATTCCCGGATTTATATGCGTGATCGTATTTATATGGGGAGAATCCATCATTATCTATTATATGATGAGAACTCTTGGAATCAAAAGAAAAAAGTGGACCTGCTTTTTGTTTTCGTCTGTTGGATTTTTCTTTAGTTGTATTACGCCGTCTGCTTCGGGGGGACAGCCTGCACAGATTTATTATATGAAAAAGGAAAAGATCCCGATTCCGGTGTCAACACTGGTGCTTATGATCGTAACGATCACGTATAAGCTGGTGCTGGTTGTCATCGGAGTTGTGGTGACTTTTTTCGGGCAGGGATTTATACATAAATATCTTTATGATGTCAGATACGTTTTTTATCTTGGAACGGGGCTGAACGTTTTCTGCGTGGTGACAATGCTGATCCTTGTGTTTCATCCGGTACTTGCAAGAACAATCCTTGTAAAAGGAATGGCACTTCTTGAGCGGATGCATCTGATGAAAAGGAAGCAGTCCAGGCTCGACAGGCTCAATGCCTCCATGGATCAGTACCGGGAAACGGCAGTGTATCTGAAGAATCATGTAAAAGTGCTGGTAAATGTATTTGGAATTACGTTGTTTCAGAGATTTGCACTTTTTACAGCTACATGGTTTGTATATAAGGCATTTGGATTGTCAGGTCAGAGTGCGTGGCTGATTATTCTGCTTCAGTCAACCATCTCGGTTTCAGTGGATATGCTGCCACTTCCGGGCGGAATGGGAATCAGCGAAAAGCTGTTCCTGGTTATCTTTGCACCAATCTTTGGAACGGGGCTGCTTCTTCCGGGAATGATTTTAAGCAGAGGACTTGGATATTATACAGAGCTGCTTGTAAGTGCAGTACTTACGATCGTGGCTAATTTTACTATAGGAAAAGGGAAAAAGGTGAGAGAAAATGTTGGGAATTTATGATTATACGGTAGTGCTTACATATGTAAGTCTGATGGTATCCATCGGGGGAATGATGCTGTCAGTAAACGGACATCTGAATCTGGCCGTGCTTTGTCTGGCAATTTCAGGATTGTGTGATATGTTTGACGGGAAGATCGCACGGACGAAAAAGGATCGTACCGAAGAAGAAAAATGCTTTGGAATCCAGATTGATTCGTTGTGTGATATCGTCTGTTTCGGGGTAGGACCGGCGATCATCTGTTATTGTATTGGGATGAGAGGTCCGATCGGAATGGTGATCTTAATGTTCTATGTCCTTGCAGGACTGATCCGTCTGGCATGGTTTAATGTGACGGAAGAGTGCAGACAAAAAGAGACCGATGAGAAGCGTGCATGTTATCAGGGACTTCCGATTACATCCATGGCGATCATTCTTCCATTGGTTGTAGTGTTCCGCCCATTGCTTGGAAAAGAGTTTATGGTAGCACTTCATGCAGCGGTACTCGTAGTCGGACTTTTATTTATTACTGATTTTAAATTGAGAAAGCCGAAAAATGCAACACTGGTAGTGCTGGTAGTAATAGTGGCAGCCGCAGTACTTAAAATTTTACATGTATGTCAGTAAGGCAGGATACAGAGGAAAGAAAACGATGATTTATGTAGATAGAAATGGAAACCGAACAGAGGGAACAACGGGACAGGACAGGCTGCTGAAGTTTATTTATACGCATACCGCGACAAGACTTCTGATCCGTCCCTTTCTCAGTCCCTGGGTATCAAAGCTTGGCGGAACGTTTCTGAGTACAAGACTTTCTGCAGTGGCAATCCGTCCATTTGTTGAAAAGAATCAGATCGATCTCAGTCAATATGAAAAGCAGGAGTTTGCTTCTTATAATGAATTTTTCACAAGAAAGATCAAAGCAGAAGAACGTCCGGTGGAAATGGATGAAGAAGTGCTGATCAGTCCGTGTGACGGAAAAGTGAGTGTATATCCGATCTGTGAAAAAGGAAAATTTGAGATCAAGCATACGGCTTATACAGCAGAGCAATTACTTCAGGACGCACATCTGGCAAAGCATTATTATGGTGGCTGGATCTATATCCTGCGGTTGACGGTGGATGATTATCATCGCTATTGTTACGTGGCAGATGGAATAAAGTCTTCGCAGAAGAAGATAAAAGGAATCCTTCATACAGTTAATCCGGTGGCGAATGATGCCTGTCCGATCTACAAAATGAATGCAAGGGAATACTGTCTGTTAAAGACAGAAACTCTTGGAACGGTGCTGATGATGGAAGTTGGTGCTTTGATGGTAGGAAAGATCAAAAATCATGAGCAGAGAAACTGCAGGGTCTGCCGTGGAACGGAAAAGGGAATGTTTGAGTTTGGGGGATCAACTGTGATCCTGATGACAGAACCGGGCAAAGTACAGCCGGATGAAGATCTGATCCGGAATACAGAAGCCGGGTATGAGACGCTGGTGAAGCTGGGAGAACAAGTGGGCAGAAAGATAAAAGTCTGAACATATAAGATGAAAAAATTAAAAAATAGCCGGGAATGTATCCCGGAAGAGGAAAAGACAAAGGAAAAGTTTATGCAGCGGTCAGTCGGGGATTCAGAAAGACCGCAGCGTAAACTTATTTTTATAAAAATCGAGAATCCCATCAGTCCGCATTTTCCCAAGTTCTTTGGAAAGGGCAGTACGATCTACATTTAGATAGTCAGCGAGCTGCTGTCGGTCAAAGGGGATCTGAAAGGTAGTATTCCCGGCTTTGACAGATTCCATGGACAGATAAGTTAAAAGGCGGGCGGATCGTTTTGGCAGAAGTACAGAAAATACGATTCGATAAAACCAGATTTTTCTGTACCGAAAGCTTCAGGATATTTTGCATGATTTTTGCATGCCATGGCTGAGAAGCATACCGATTGCTGAGGAGAATATCAAGATCAGCGAAGAGAACTTGTGTATCCTCTATAGCAACGACATCGACCAGCATCGGTTCATGGCAGATTGCATAAGTTTCGGCAAAAATCTGCCCCTGTGAAATATTGCTTAAAATACTTTTATTGCCCAAAAGATCAATATTTTCAATATTTACGCTGCCGGATTCAATGATTCCGATTTCGTGGATCAGGTCCCCGGTATGAAAGATAGTTCCATTTTTGAAGAAAAAAGAAGAACGCATGGAATGTAATTCTTTCATGGTCTCAAATTCGGATTCTGTGATTCCAAGGAAAAGCGGAGTGTGGAAAAGTTTCATAAAAATCTCCTTTCGTGGTTATAACCACATAAATATTAAATTTATTATAATATAATTGCAATAGAAATTGAAGGGAGAAGATATAATATGATAAGAAGAGTGATTCAGATAGATGAAGAAAAATGTAATGGCTGTGGAATATGCGTGACCGCCTGTCATGAAGGGGCAATCGGTATGGTTGACGGAAAGGCAAGACTGATGCGTGATGATTATTGCGACGGACTGGGAGATTGCCTTCCAAATTGTCCAACCGGTGCGATCAGTTTTATAGAAAGAGAAGCTGCGGCATATGATGAGGCAGCAGTAAAAGCTAATATGGAAAGAAAAGAAACCCATAAAGCAGCAGGACGAGAAGCATTTCAGGAAGAGGTATCTCGGGAGACGGTGCAGTCCCAGCTTCAGCAGTGGCCGTGTCAGATTAAACTTGTTCCTGTTAATGCACCATATTTTGAAGATGCAAAATTACTGATTGCTGCAGATTGTACTGCATATGCTTATGCAAATGTGCATGAGGAGTTCATGAAAGGAAAAATAACATTGATCGGATGTCCTAAATTAGATCAAATTGATTACAGTGAAAAGTTGACACAGATCATTGCAGAGAATAATATAAAAAGTGTGACGGTACTCAGAATGGAAGTACCATGCTGTGGCGGATTGGAGAATGCAGCAGTAAAAGCTTTAAAAAATAGTGGAAAATTTCTTCCATGGCAGGTCGTAACGATCTCGATTGACGGAAGAATTTTATAAGGGGAAAAAAGATGGCAGGAATTAAAAATTTTGAAAAAGCAGAAGTAGTAACATTAAAGGAGCAGATTGATTATCAGAAAGGCCAGGTCGTTTCCAAGACGATGGCACAGAACGAGCATCTCAGTGTAACCTTATTTGCGTTTGATAAAGATGAAGAGATCAGCACACATGAATCCGGTGGAGACGCATTTGTAACCTGCCTGGACGGAGTGGGAAAGATTACGATTGATGGAGAAGAATATATTCTTCATGAAGGAGAATCGATTGTAATGCCGGCAAAACATCCACATGCAGTTTATGGACAAGAACAATTTAAAATGCTGCTGGTGGTTGTATTTTAAATTTGTAGTTGTTGGAGAGATACGCTTGTAAATCAGAAAGCTTCTTTGTGGCGAATCGGATGCGAAAAACAGAGATATTCCTTCGCAGTGCAGGCCCGCTTTAGAGCCCTGCTAATGCACCTGCTCAGGAACACGCTGCTTTCCGCTGGCAGTCGCAGTAAGAAGTTTTTTCTGACTCCACAGCGTATCCACTCAATAATACAAATTTAAAAATAATAGGAAGAAGCCGGATGGCTATTTATTCAGGACATAAAATGCTTTCTGGGAAAAAGAAACTCGAAGTAGCGAAAGACTGATCAAAAGCCCTTCGCTTTACATATTAAAGAGGAGCAACCTAAAGAGTAGCACGAAGCATGATCTTTGCAGTGAAGACTCCATTTTCATAAGTGAAATTACAAGAACCATCGTTCTTTTCTGCCATTCTGCGGACAGACTGGGTACCAATCCCCAGACCTTTCCGTTTGGTAGAATGGAGCAGATGGTTCTTTTCTTTGATGATTCCATCAAAATTATTCTCAACCCGAATTAAAAGAAGAGAAGCTGAATGCTGGCGGATCTCAAGCAAAATCTGCTGCCGTGACATTGTAGTCTTGCGGCTGGCTTCCAATGCATTTTCAAGAAGGTTTGAAAGGATAAGACACAGATCCATTTCATCTACAGAAAGCTCCTGAGGCAGATCGACACGTGCATCAAACGGAATCTCTTCTTTCTGAGCCAACGCATAATAATATCCGATCACATTATCAACAGACTGATTTTCACAGAAATGAAAATCAAAGCCAGGAATTTTATCCATTGCGTTCTGCAGATAGTCCTTTATCTTCTCGAGATTGCCATCTTCGGCCAGGACAGATAATTGAACGAAATGATGACGAATATCATGTCGTGCCTGTCTTGCTTCTTCGATTGCAGATCTTAAATTCTCATATCGCTCCTGCTGTACAGAAAGAAACAGATTTTCCTGCTGCAGTTTTTGGTTTTCATTCAAAATGTTAGCCATCATCAGAAACATTGTGTAAAACAGTGCGAGAATAAGAAGAAGGGCGTAAACAATCACAATGTATCCGTGCAAGAAACGCTGTGTGTGCAGAATCGTATTATATTTTGGAATGAGAACAAGGTTCAATCCGATGATAAGAACCGGAAGTACCCAGAATACATACCATGTCTGGGCAAGATTTTCATCCTCGACCATGTCCTTGACAACGTGAGAAGCCGGATGCCAGATCAATATAACAAAAAGGATACAGAAAATGTTATATAGGACAGCAAATACGGAGAATCCAGAAAAAGCCTGTTCTTCAGAATTAAAGCTAAGCATAGCAGACGTTGCTCTTGCGAGACTGTTAAAGCAAGAAAAAACTGCACAGACAGCAAGATAGATGCTGACGGATTTCCATAGTGAGATTCGCAGTGTTGCCTGATACAGGATAAACGTAAGAAACAGAAGCGGCAGAAGAATCATTCTTGTTGATAAATGAAATCTGTTGCATACAAATCCACTCAAAAAAGAAATTATGACAAGAAGAGGAAGCATCCAGGCAATCATTTTCTTAGGTTTTTGCTTTAAAGATGAGTTCACAGGGAGATATGCAAGCAACATGCCCGGAATCAGAACTGTAAATTCCAAAGCCTGAAAAATTATTGTACGCATTAGAAATCCTCCCTTTGAAATAAATAATCCATAAAGTGTTGTCGTGCCAGTTTGCTTAGTTCTCGACTGACAGCAATCTTGCTTCCGTCATCCAATAGAAACATCGTTCCATCAAAATCAACTGCATGTTCCATATTAATGATCGTTCCCCTGTTGCAGACAAAAAAGCGGGAATCTTCTTTTAATGGAGCAGTAAAAGAACTGAAGGATTGTCGGATGACAAGTTCTTTTTTTGCAGTTGTATGAATGTGGATCATATGAGAAAAATGATCCGCATGGACGATCGTTTTAAACGGTACTTGAAATTCACTCCCATTTACTTTCAATGGAAGTGTTTTCTCGGGAGTGGGGATTCTGGACAAAATCTCATCAGTTAAAGAAGAAAGTTCATCCTCGGTATATGGCTTTACAAGATAGTGCATGGCACGAACCTGAAAACCTTCCAACGCATGATCCGAAGATGTTGTTGTAAAGATCAGCAGACAGTCTTTATTCGATTTCCTGAATTCCTTTGCAATTTCAATCCCATTTGCACCATCCATATAAATGTCCAAAAATAAAACTGTGATGTCCTGATCCTTCGAAGCTTCAAGAAATGCCTCCCCATTCTCATACTCACAGCAATGAAATCCCATATCTTTCTGATGAAAAATCTTTTCTAACCGTGTTCGTAGCAGAACACGTTCTTCCTTAATATCATCAACAATAGCGATTGTCATATGAAAATCCTCCCAGAGTTGTATCTGCTTGAAGGAAATATTACTTTACACACTACACATGACCGATAACAAGCAGATAGTTAAGTTAAAATCTAAAACTAGTATACCACAGAATGACAATTCGTGCCATTTTCGGGCAATTCGTGTCAGAAATATTGTAAAAAAAGATATCAAAAATATAATAAAAAGAAATGGAGTTGCCTAAATACGATGAGGAGGAGAGAAATACATGAAAAAAATCAAAAGAATAATGGCAGTGCTCATATGTATGACAATCACACTTACAGGAATACCAGTCAGTGTAAATGCAGAGAATTCCGGTAGAAAAAGTGTACAGACGATGGAGACAGGAAATGAATTATTTATTACACTTGAGGAAAATACGAGATATCGCTGGAATGTAAACGATAGTGCAGAAAAAAACAGTGTAGTTCATTTGGATACTTCAGGAGGAGATAATTGTCGTTTTCGGTTAGATCATATAGAAAATGAATGGTATGGAATTAAACATATTAAAGTTGATGGAACGGACCGTTTTGCAGATGTAGATGGTAAAAGTAAAAACAACGGTGCAGTACTTCATTTATGGGAGTCTTCAGACAGTAAAGTAAAGGGAAACAATCACCGTCAGTTTGCATTTTACTATATTGGTAATGATGCAAATGGAAATGCGAGGTACTATATTAAAAATAGAAACAGTGGAAAATGGATCGGATATGAAGGAGAACTGAATAATAACAATCCAAAGATCATTCAGACAGATGAGAAAAATAGAAAAGTCTGGTTGATTACAAAATCCGTGGTTCCGTTTACGGGAAAGGAAAGTCAGGTACTGCACAAAGATGATAAAACAGCCGTCTGTGAGATTCACAAAGCCGGAGAACTGGCAGCTTTAAACAGAATGGCGGATAGTCTGGTTCCTGGTGCACTTCCTCATTTTTATACAATGGGAACAACAAGTAAATGGAAGCTGACCTGGGTTAAGGATTATAATGCTTATCAAATCGAAAGCATTTCAGAAGGAGAAAAAGATACAGGACTTGCTCTTGATGTGCAATCAGAATCGGGAAGAATGAATACCACTATTAATTTGTGGGTAGAAGAAGAATTTGATCATAATCAAAATACAAGCCAGCTTTGGCGTTTTTTCAAACAATCGGATGGAACATACCTGATTCAGAATGCAAGAAGTGGTTTGTACATTCTGGAGACTGTTAATGGATTAAAGCTTGGAGAACAAGGAACGAAAATAGATCTGTCTATTTTGGCAGGAAACACAGAGAAGACGAAGTACTATTATGCAGAAAACTGGATGGCAAATATTCCGGATGATGCACTTTTATCATCTGTAAATATTCCGGCAACACATGATACAGGAACAGCAGGAGTTGTAGAGGATGATATACCACAGGTATCCATTACATCATGTCAGAATCTTTATTATGATGAACAGTTAAATATGGGAGCACGCAGCTTTGATATCCGTGCAAATGCGACAAAAGATGATGCTTCTGTGGCAGACGTAAAGATAGTACATGGAGGCGAATTATGGCAGTGTCAGGAAAAAAACGGAAGTGATCTTACATTACAGTCAATCCTCAATACCTCCCTCGGCTTTTTAGAGAAGCATAAGTCAGAAACAGTCATTCTTACAGTAAAATCAGATGCCGGTTCTACAATTGGATTAGAGCATGCGGTAGCTGAATTTATTGAAAAAAATAAGGACAAGGTCTACAGTGGAGGGGATATCCCATCAATGAAGGAAGCAAGGGGAAAAATCATATTTCTTCGAAGATTTAATCTAACCAAGAACTACGAAAGTTCGGTTGAACGTGCGATGGGATTTAACCTTGCGAATTGGGATGACATAAAATATAAAGATTATAAATATGCGTATAAATTATATGATGATGGAAAAAATCATGTGTATATTCAGGATGCATATAATACATATGGAAGTGAGAAGTGGCCGTATATATTAGAAACAATGAAGCAAACAACAGGACAGGATACAAGCCATCCGATCGAGTACAATTCTTGGGTATTTAATTATACTTCTTGCTCACGAGGAGCACCGTTAGGATTGACACGGGAAATTAATCCGAGATTATTTAAAGACGAAGGCAATTGTATTGACAACCGATTCCTTGGAACAGTAATGCTTAACTTTATTGATGATCCAATGGCACGGTTGATCTATGAGACAAACAGCAACCTGATATTTGAACCAAAGCTTCCGACACCGGAAGTAGAAGTTGAATATGGTCAGACACTGGCAGAAGCTACATTAAAAGGGATTGAAGATGCACCGGCAGGGGCATGGGTATTCAAAGATGCAGATCATGTTGTGACAGATCAGGAAGTGACAGATCAGACAAAATTTGAACTGATCTTTCAGCCGGCAGATAATAAAAAATACAAAAGTGTTACTATGTGCGTTCCGGTAAAAACAGTGAAAAAGTCGGAAGTCGTTTCAGCAAATGCAACAGATGAAATGGAAATCCAGGAGATAGAACAGTTGCAAAGTGAAGCGATTGATGAAAGCAGCAGTGCACGGAGAATTGTTGTCAATGCAGAAAAGAAAGCAAAGACATACGGAGAGATATTGACAAGTGAAGATCTTACATTTACGATCAGTGATTCAGAAAAGGAGAAACTTCTTCCGGGAGATACAGTTGATAGTCTTGGACTGACACTGAAAGCAACAACAATCGTACAGGAAGATATTTTGTCAGGAAGTACAATAGATGAAGATGGAGATGACATTCTTGGTGCTTATGGAAATGCAGGAAAATATGTTATTCTGAAAGATAATGCATCAAATAGTAATTATGATGTTGTAGTTCGTCCAGCATTCCTTAATGTATCACCAAAGGAAGCAGAGATAGAATGGAATGCGGCAGCACAGTATACATATACAGGAAATGCATGTGGAATAGAAGCAAACGTGAAAGCAGACAGTCTTTTAGAAAATGACAGCTGTGAGATTAAGAGACTGCTGAATGCACAGCGTACAGAAGTCGGCTCTTATAAAGCACTTGCAATAGGACTGACAAATGCGAATTATATCTTTTCCGGCATGAGACGTGTGTGTGTATGGAAATATGAGATCCTTCCGGCAGATCCGGAAGTGACTTTCCCTACAGTAGAAGTGACTTATGGAGATAGCTTGAGAAAGGCAGTTCGTACAGGTCAGTCAGGTAATGGTGTATTTCGTTTTGCAGATAATACTGCAATGCTTACGGTAGCAGAGAACCAGAGTGAGCAGGAGATGATCTTCACTCCATTTAATCCGAATTATAAAACAGTTACGTCATCAGTTCCTGTAACTGTATTGCCGAGAAAGCTTACAATCAGTCCGGAGCGAACAGAGAAAGAATACGGACAGACAATTACAGAGTATACCTGGTCAATCAGTGATGGAAGTCTGGCAGGGGATGATCAGTTAGAGGATTTGAAAATAAATGTCACATTGACAGCAGGAAATGCAGAAAAAGAAAACTGTAAGGTCGGTCTTTATGATATTACAGAAAAAACTCCGTTGACAGCAGATAATGTGAATTACACAGTACTGTTTAAACCAGGAACGCTGCAGGTACAGCCAAAACCACTGGGCGTTGCATGGAATACGGACGGAACTGTGATTGATACAGGGAAAGAAGCAAATGTGTCTGCAGAATTTACAGGGGTATTGTTCGAAGATGACTGCAAGGCGGTTGTAGAAGGTGGAAATGAAATCAAGACCGGAACATATACAGCCACTATTGTCGGAATGATCGGCGAACAGAGTGATAATTATGTGCTTCACGGAGAGGATACAGACTATCAGATAGAGTATCAGATCGTGAAGAAAGAAGAAACAAAGAATCCAACCGATTCGAAGGAAACATCGACAGGTACTGCCGGAAAGAAACCAACAGGAACTTCAGTGTCAGGAAAACAGGTGAAAACAGCAAAGACAGGAGACAGCATCAGCTACATCTGGATTCTGATGATTGCAGGATCAATCGCAGTGATCGGTGGAATGATTTATGTTATTAGAAGAAAACAGAAGTAAAATTAAAGTGAATCTATAAACGATAGATAGAAAGGTGTCAGGCATATGTGGAAGCTGTTATTTTAAACTTCGGCCTGCCACCTTTTGTTGAAAAAAGATGCGGTATATCCTAAATATGCAATAAAAAGTGTTTTTGACCGCATGTGTTGAGAGAAAAAGGAGGGGAAGAAATGAGCAAATTAAGTAAAAGAGCAAGAAATAGAACAAGAGTTCAGATGATACTGACAATGTTGGTTATTGTCTCAATTATCAGACAATTCTTTCTTGGAAACTATCACAATATGTTTCTTGGGATTCTAACATTGATTTTATTTATGGTGCCACAGTTTATTGATAAGAAACTTGGAGTGACAATTCCGGTTGGTTTGGAAACGGTTATTCTGATCTTTATCTTTTCGGCAGAGATACTTGGAGAAATCAATGCATTTTATGTAAAGATTCCGGTATGGGATACCATTTTGCATACAACGAATGGATTTTTGATGGCAGCCATCGGGTTTACGCTGATTGATTTATTCAACCGAAGTGATCGATTCTCAATTAAGATGTCCCCATATTTTGTGGCATTTTTTGCATTTTGTTTTTCAATGACAGTTGGTGTTTTGTGGGAGTTCTTTGAATTCAGTATGGATTGGTTCTTCGGAATGGATATGCAGAAAGACTGGATTGTTCCGGCAATCAATTCAGTAAAGCTGAATCCGACAGGAGCAAATGTCCCGATCCATGTAGATGTTCAGTCCGTTGTGATCAACGGTGAGACTTGGAATCTGGGCGGATATTTAGACATTGGAATCGTAGATACAATGAAAGATCTTATGGTGAATTTTGTCGGAGCTGTTGTATTTTCTGTAATTGGAATTTTATATCTGACACATCGTGGAAAAGGGAAACTGGCAGCTTCATTAATTCCGCAGGTGAGAGATACAAACTCAGAAGTATCCGAGAAATAGAAAACATAAAGATAAGAAAAAGTGGAAAGCAAAAATTCCGTTGAGTGAACACTCAGCGGAATTTTTGTACTCTTTTTGAGATGTCTTCCAGGTCTTCTTTGGAAAGTTCCGGGAGACGTTCTAATTTATCCAGGAACATCATTGCTGTTTCACGACGTTGCATCTCTACGATCTGTCCGTAATAATTGACCACAACACCTGTCACGATTGCAACAACGAAGATCGTGTAGATTGTGACGAATACAGAAACCAGTTTGCCAATGAAAGTCATTGCGACAATATCGCCGGAAAGAATCTGGGGTGCTTTGGTTCATTTTAGGATCATCCATAAAAGTTTGTATTTGTTAGGGTGATACGCTTGTAAAGAAAAAGACTTCTTTATGGCGAAGCGGACGCGGAAATCAGAGATATTCCTTCGCGGTGCAGGCCCGCTTTACCTCAGCCCGTTGACCGTTTGTAACTCGAAAGTGGAAATCTTCGTGCAATGGCACTCGATTTACTTTCTCTAACAAACGCTGCAAAGTGTCTTCGGAACGCTCC
>OCAM01000637.1_pt1 | contig 30053 bp, 26 predicted proteins | sample 1538281 | NCBI WGS metagenome assembly OCAM01 (sample SAMEA2580273, study PRJEB22360) | human gut metagenome | biome: human gut; feature: human-associated habitat; material: faeces | place: Denmark | collected 2008/2010 | reverse complement strand
GCCGCAAACCAAAAATTAAAAAAAAATCTTTACCTGACCCCCGCCATAGTGGCGGCAGGTATTACGTTCGCAATGGCCGACGATGGCCAGCCCGCTGGTCGACTGTACAAAATTGGCGAGCACACCGTAGAAATAGATGCGGATTGCATGATCCTCTCGGTTGACGGCTCCCCCGCTACGCTAAACGCGTCCGTATCCGGGCATATGGATTTTAATTTAGCCAACGGCGGCATTGCAGAATCGGAACCACGGCCAAACCGTCATACCTGCAAAGTGTATGCGGGGAGTGATGTGCGAACAATTCACATAAAAAAACAAACTCAATGAAAAAGATTTGCCTGATCGCAGCCGCTGGCAGCGGCAAATATTGCACCAACACACGCGATTAGCGAAAGCTATTGCAACGCTTGAGTGGGCAACTGAGTCGTGCAGCGTCATGAGATGGCGGTAGCCGCCGAACAGATGTCTCAGCAACAACAGCACGAAAAAGTGCTGGAGCTGGAGCGTTCTCAGCGGCAACGGGGTTATGACGGTCCGACCATAGGCTGATATCGTAAAACAGATTATTTAGGGAAGTTCCGCTTATTACCCTGTTGCTTATGGTTTAGGTGTTAGGTTTTTTGCTTCAGGTGCATTCGGCCCGGCACGTAGATCCCCTAATAGATCTACTGATTTTTCTGATGAGGCTGTTGGTTTACCCAACTCAGTTGATTTTGTTGTGGTACAGGCTACCAGAAGCAACGGTATTACAGATGATAAAAGGCGTGCTGAGCGCATCGTTGACGTTCTCTGGGAATATGACAGAAGCACATCATAATTGGAGCGTTAAGTGGAAGTAAACTACCTGAAATCATGCTTTTGCTGACTGTTTACCTTCAGATTCAGTGCCATTCATTTTCCTGCATAGCCATGCAACATAGTTAACATTTATCAGGGACGTTTCTGGCGGGTTTTCGGGTGGTTTGTTGCCTGTTTTTCCTGTTTCCTGCCAGAAACGCCCTGAGGTCGTTCTGGCGGTGCGAGTAATGGGTTTTCGCACAACATAAGTTAAATATCAATAAATTACATTGGTATCACTAGGCTTGCAGCGACATGCCAGTTTCGCCTCAACACCCTTTCTGAGTGCTGACAGTTGGTTAGCGCTCATTCACAAGCCATCCGTTACCGTTTTGTAGCGACAAGACAGTCCTTCTGATAAGGTCGAAGAGAAAGAGCACAATATCAAATGGACTTGCAACTATGAATAGCATCAAATTCAAGTGCCCCGAGTGCGGTCAGGCACTAACTTTCAACGACATACTACATGTTGAAACAATTGATGAAATTAAAAATACGCTTTGCCCTTACTGTAAAATGCTGATCAGCAAGGAAGAAATCACACGACAAATTCAGAGTAATGTTGCAAGGCGAATTGAGGCTATGCTCGGAGGACTAAAATAGCCCTTCGTGGTTCAGTCGAAGGAAAGGCTACGTAATAAACCAAGGATGAATATGAGCGCTGACAGCGATCTAAAGGCATGTGGTTCTAATAAACGCTCTCCTCAATGTCATTCAGGCGTTCAGGTCTGACCTGTTCTGTTTCAGATAATCACTGATACTGAGGCCGGACAAACGAATTTTATCCGAAACCTCCCTGAACTGCTCTTTCCAGCCATTTGTCAGATGTCTTTGCGACGCGATTTTACAGGCGACGCTGAACGGCGTTCTCCCCAGTTTCTCGGAAAGCCAGAAAAGATGCTTACCAATATCATCATTCGGGACGCCATCGAGCGCATCCAGTAATAAAGTTTCCTCTTCAGCCACCCAGGCCTGGCGGGCATTCGGAAAGCGTGGGTCAGGTATAGGTGCCTGTTTCTCTTCCTTCGGTTTCGATGCTGCCGGTACCGTAGGCTTTTTCATGCTGACGCGTGCTTTCATGGCGCCGATGGCCGCCACGGCCCGCACCAGGGTTTCACGCTCCTGGCGGGTGAGCAGATCATCTTCACAAATCAGGGTGTTCAGATTATCGATCAGGGTGTCCAGTCGGGTTTCAGTGACTTTCATGGTTCAGCTCTTGTTCCTTGTGGTGGTTGGGTACAGTCCCGGTTCTCATGCTCCGGGCCGGAGATCGTCAGTCAGTTTTTGCAGCGCGTGCCGCTCACGCCAGGATGAACGTGGCTTGCTGAAGACAATGGGCTCAGGGCCTCTCTCCTGTTCCGGCGTCGTTCCACACCATCACCGTGGCCAGATGCTCCGTCACCTCCCGCCCCGTGTAACCGGCCAGGATTGCCAGCGCCCTGGCGCCCGCTTCACGGGACAGCGGACTGCGGAACCCGAATCCATCCGTCATCAGGAGCCACTGCAGACGTTCCGTCCAGCGCTCGCCGGGTTTGCGTACCGGCGAAAACACAATCTCCGTCAGTTGTTCGCGGTTGCAGTACAGCTGTTGTCGTTCCAGGTCGTTCAGCAGGGTGTTCAGCTCGCGGCGGTCAGCTTCTTCCTGACTCATCAGCGGCCAGCGGATGCGGTGCCACTGCAGCTCATGCACCTGGTCGCCGGCGAAACCCGCGCGGGCCAGCAGGTCAGCCAGTGCGGCCTCCGTATCTTCCTCATAGCCGGCCGCCGTGAGCGGGAACGCCTCCGCACTGTCGCGCAGAACCTGCAGCAGGCGCGCCGGCGCCGGCAGGTCGCGGAGCCCCTCACCAGGCGTGATAACGGCCTGCCTGATCTCCTCATTCAGGCCGCTGATCCCCTCCGCCTGCAGCGCGACGTCCAGCTGGCGGTACCAGGTGTCGGTCCGGTCCGCCGGCGCGGTGACGTTCAGAGCGCCCTCCTCCGGCGTGGCGCTCTCATTGATCTGCACCCGGACCGCAATCCCCGCATCGTGACAGGCCTGCAGCCAGGTGGCGATCTGCAGGGGATCGCCTTCCAGGCGTGTCAACTGCCCGGCCGCATTCCACAGCTGCAGGCAGGTGGTGCCGTCGAGAAGGATAACGTAGTCTCCCCGGACCGCCAGATGCCAGCGATCGTCCAGCGCCACCGGCCGCTCGTCACCGAACGAGTCAGACTCATAGACCGCCTTCATCCTGACCAGGGGCAGAACCCGGACCGCCGCCGCTCGCTGCTCCGCCAGGACGCGCGCCTGTTCGTCAGCGAGAAGCGGGGCGGCCAGCGCACGGCCAGCGTCCGTCAGCTCAACGGCCAGCTGCAGGTTCGGGGCTCGCAGGGTGCGCAGCCAGCCCGCGGCTTCCATGCGCCGGCAGGAGGCGCGCAGGTTCGGCCCGTACACCGGGGCGTCCCCGCCCTGCTCCAGCACCCGCTCAATATCCCGCGTCGCCACCGGCCCCGGACGTTTTGCACCGAGGGCGGCCAGCACAATCAGCACCCGCCGCTGCAGCGGCGACGGACGTCGGGATTTTTCCCGCATCATTGTCCCTCGTTCCTCTGAGAAATGAGCGTTTTTAACCGTTTATAGTCTGCTTCGACCCGCGTGGTGGCCAGGCCCGTGTGTCCGCGCAGCGCCAGGAGATACCAGAAGCGGAGGATGTCATGAGCCTTGTTCACTTCCCAGACATAATGGGTGCCATCCCTGCGAAAATCGCATTGCTTTATTTCCTCTTCTGCCATCTGCGTCATTTGCTCATAGCTGAGCGAAAACATCATTTCGTCATCCATCCTGCCCGCCCCGTTTGATAATGTCCGGTTAAGTATAAAATCAAACTTCAAATGATTTCATACTGAATTGGTGATAATAATATCAGATATGATTAAATTGTTAATGCTAAATATCATATTAAGTATGATTTTATGTTAGATGCCAAATTATCATATCCATTGCGGGTTTCCCGCCGTGCAGATCCGATTTCTGGCTGTTCCGGATCTTCGCGAAATGCACCGGCACGCAGCGGCCCCCTGACACAAGATGTAGGGGGTTAATCAGCTGCAAATGGCGCTATATGTTGTGTCCCTCCCCTTCCCCGTGACCGCCCGCCCGACACCGGAAATGAGCGCTTTGCTTATTCTCTGACCGTGGTACACTTCCGGAAACTGCGAAATAAATGAAAAATCGGATCACCGCGAAACCGCCATCCGGTAATTTAACGGCGTGGTTATATGGCTGATTATTATCTCTCAGGTGATGATTTTGGCAGGTAAAGTAATCAACAGTGACTTTAAGGTGTGTCATCTGGTGATGACATATGATTTCAGTGCGGGACTATTGAACCGGATACTATTTTTGAGGCGAGGTATGGGTAAACCAACATTTAGATCATTTTACGATGTGGTCCGGGAGCTTGAGGATGTATATGGCCATAAAGAGCTATGGCTGTATTCAGGAGCGGCATACGCAACGCCAACAGAAATGATTAACGCCAGACATAACTGGAAATCGCCAAAAATCCTGAAACGTAACGGAAGAATGGTTGCAGAACGAATGGATAACTCGGACTCATGGCAACTGGTTGGTGACTACAAAAAACCGCTGTTCCAACATTGTGCTCCGCCCTGGCAATCCTGTCAGATAGATGACTATTTTAAAGGCTATTACATTATCGCCCCCTGAAGGTCAGAGGAGTAATGGATGGCGGGATTACATCATTGATGGCGAGGTTTAAATGGGAAGTATGAAAGAACTGCTGTTTGAAATGCAGGAGGAACGGCGTGACGAATGGATTGCGGAAAATTATCCGGATGCTGAGGAAGGAACTCCTGAATGGGATGCGGCAGCGCAGGAATACAGCTGGTTTCAGGACTGGATGGAAGAGGCGGCTGAGCAGCAATATTTTGAGGCTTCGCTTGCCAGTATTCCTGACCGCCTGCAGGATGCAAAGGCTGAACTGGATGAGTTAGAGAGCCTGATGCAGTTCAACCAACCCAGGATCGTAGAGCGGATGGCTTATGTTCATTGCGTGAGTGTACTGGACAGCTTTCTGATGTACAGCGCCAGAGCACTTCTTAGTCATCCCCCGCATTTACAGAAGTTCCTGCACGAGGCTGATTCGTTGGTTCCTAATAAGGAAGACAGAAGAAAATTACTTGCTTCCAAATGGGTCGAGCAGGAGCCGGATAAAGACACTCCTGAGAAGGTTTATACCTGGCGAGCTCAGTCTCTTGTAGCGAAGAAGACATTTCAGAGCCACAAAGTGATAGGTCGGTATTTTTCAAGGATGCTGACAACGCCACATGAGTGGCCATTGGAGGAGATTAAGGGGGTAATCAAGACCCGAAACGCACTGGTACACCGTAATGGAGTTACCGAATCTCTTGAACCCGTGTATATCAGTTCGGGGAGTGTGCAGAATGCTATCTGCACGGTACGAGCATTTATTACCGTGGCGGCTGAAACCCTTCTGCAGGAAGATGCACTATACAGGACGGATGATGGCATATTCTGAAATTACCGCAGCGACACCATCCATAAGCGTCTTCACTGAGGGATATGTCGATGACTTCGCTTCCCGCTAACTATATACCAGTAAGCAACACATCATTACCTGTCGCCATAGACTACCCAGCAGCGCTGGCACTTCGCCAGATGGCTCTCGTTCAGGACGAACTCCCGAAATACCTGCTGGCGCCGGAAGTCAGCGCGCTGCTCCACTACGTGCCGGATCTTCACCGCAAGATGCTGCTGGCGACGCTCTGGAACACGGGCGCGCGAATTAACGAAGCGCTGGCGCTGACAAGGGGGGATTTTTCGCTGTCGCCACCGTATCCGTTCGTGCAGCTGGCCACGCTCAAACAACGAGCGGAGAAATCGGCCAGAACAGCAGGCCGTGCCCCAGCTGGCAGTCAGGCCCACCGTCTGGTGCCCCTCTCCGATCACCAGTACGTCAGCCAGCTGCAGATGATGGTGGCCACCCTGAAAATTCCGCTCGAGCGACGTAATAAGCGTACCGGCAGAACCGAAAAGGCGCGTATCTGGGAGGTCACTGACCGGACGGTACGGACCTGGCTGAATGAAGCAGTGGAGAATGCGGCCGCTGACGGGGTGTCATTCTCTGTGCCGGTCACACCGCACACGTTCCGGCACAGTTATGCGATGCACATGCTGTATGCCGGCATTCCGCTGAAGGTCCTGCAGAGCCTGATGGGCCACAAGTCAGTGAGCTCAACGGAGGTCTACACGAAGGTGTTTGCGCTCGATGTGGCGGCACGTCACCGGGTTCAGTTCCAGATGCCGGGGACCGAGGCGGTGGCGATGCTGAAAGAACGAATTTAACGGCTACAGGCTGACGCGCAGCAGGCTTGTCCAACCCCTTGTCTGTCCAGAAGCGAGTTCTGAACAGACAAGGGGTTCAGAATGAAATGCCGGGTAGGTACTTTGCCTCATCCGGGCAGTAAATGCGTTATCAGGAGGGATGAATCAGTGGCGGATCTGCGCCAGGTCGTCTTCAGTCAGACCGGTCATTTTCATCACGGTACTGCGGTCAATGCCGCTCCTGAGCATGGTGCGGGCAACTTCCAGCTTGCCTTCCAGTTTGCCTTCATTACGGCCTTTTTCAATACCACGTTGTTCACCCAGCTGGATGCCCTGCTCGATCCCCTGCTGGATACCCTTCTCAATACCTTTCTGCTCAAGCTGCTGTGCGATGGTCATAAGTGCGTCCCCGTGTTGCGGCACACGCAGTGCCAGTTCGCGTACAAAGGCTTCGGCGTCGGCTGTTTCGCCTGCCTGGACTATATAGTGTACCAGTGATATGACCTGGGATGAAGACAGGTATCCGGCCAGCAAAATGGGCGCCAGACGGTCAACCAGTTCAGCGAGGTCGCGCTGATGAATATGTTTCTGCAGTAAAGTCAGGGCGGCCATACTGCGGTGGCCGGCGATGTCATCATCCGGAATAACGGTCACATCAACCAGCGGGAAAGCGTTGCTGTAGAGGTTGCCTGCCAGCACGGGGTCGTCAAACTCATCCAGCCAGCGGGTGGAGTACGGATAGGGGCTGCGTTTACCTGTATAGAAAAGGACCGGTATCACCAGGGGCAACTTCTTATGGCCCGCTTCCAGATGGCGCTGCATGGCGGCTACCGCGTAACGTATCAGGCGAAACGCCATGTGCCTGTCCGGCGACGACTGGTGCTCAATAAGCACGTGAACGTAGCCGTCGCCGCCGGTGGTTTTCAGGCTATAGAGAACGTCGCTGAAATACTGACGGAGGTCATCCTCAACAAACGAGCCGGATTCCAGTTTAAGTGTGCTGAGGTCGCAGATGGCCTGCAACTCTGCCGGGAGATGCAGCTCCATGAAATCCCGGGCAATATCCGGTTGCGTCAGGAACTGCCGGAATGTCGCATCGTGGGGTGTGGGCGTGGTGGTTTTCTTTTTCATTGGTCCATGCTCTGAAAATAACTCTGTCATAATATCACAGGCAAAAAATGCTAACATTCGCGTGGAAGGGACTTGATGTTTCTTCCGGGGGGCAGTGCCGGGGTGGTTCTGTCCCCCTCTCCTCTTCCCTGGCATACCATTCACTCTACAGTTACAGACGTCTTTGAAGACATTTAAGTGGTCTTGCCGTTTATGGCCTCACATATCTGGTCACATCAGTCTGTAGGCGGAGGAGGCTGCCGGTATCTTTGACATATACCCTAATGTGACATGCTGGCGAGCGCTCTAGGATTGGTTAATAAAAAAGCCAGGGAATCCTGGCTCTTGGGTGAGCTGGTTGTTAGAAGAACCAGCGAATTAACTCTAAAAGCACAATGAGCGCTTTCAGAGCCTGGATGACTTTTGTAAGAGTCTCCATTTTCTCTCCTTTTCTGGAGAGTAGAACACCGAATGAACCCTTCCACTCTGTCACTCAGTTTTTAGTCTTTAATGTCAGTTAAAGATAGTTCCACTCAGGTAATGGTACTGACTCAGCACCACCTGTTAGTCAGTCAGAGTCTAATCAATGTGTTAGCTGGCTCTTGTAAATCAGATTGATCAGAGTAAAGAGTGGGGGGTATCATTCAACCGTCAGTTAAAGATAGTTCCATTCCAAATCTGAGTACCAGCTTAGTTTTGGATGTAAAAAAGCCCGATTACCAGTCGGGCTTTTTTACATCCAAACCCGCCTGAAGCCTTATCATCCGCTTCCTTCCCCCAATTATGGGTTAATTTATTACTGTAAAGCATTCCTAATAATCGCGATCTCATTGATCCAGAGCAAAGTAAAAATGCCAGAGTGCAAGTGAAGGGAGCTTGCGCTTAATGTAAATTTTTCCGATTAGAAAAACATCATTGTTTAAAGGACATAGTGTTCTGTCACGACGCTAGCCAGCGGTAACGGAAACGATTCGAATATGCCTTCAGGTACGATAGAAATCTTCGTGGGGGTTGTCATGCTGAAGTGGGTACTGGATAGCGAAACGGGGACGGGTTATGTCAGCCATGGACAGAATCACCTGAATATCCAATGCAGTTCGGGGATTATGTAACTGAGGGATTTACCAGCAGCTCTATGATCTCACTGGCGCATATGCCAGCGATATTGCCATAAAGTTCTGTAGTTGTTAGGAAGGTGGCTAATCAAGAGGTAACAGAAATGCAAAAGCCCAGCTTTTCAACTGGGCTTCGCGGTCCCTCAAGGGGAGAAAATCTGAATGGCCTCTATGGGCTACATGGCTAGTCTAGCAAATCAGTAGTTCGTGTCAATAGTGAACTATTGTTCGGATTCCTGCTGTGCTGGAACAAGCGCAGTTGCATTGATAGCTTTGATTACAGCTTTTTGTAGGTTTGTCACAATTTCACGTGAAAGCATCTGCGTTATCCATCCCCTGCCTACTTCCATAGGCCTGCTAAGTCGCTGATTACTTACGGTTTGTACCATGTCGCATTTAACCCAACTAGTTGTTTGAGGAAAATATTTTGCTGCTTTAATTATCCCCTCAGGTAACTCAACGTGAAGGCCATTATTAAGTTTAGCAGTATCTTTTGTGGTCGAAATTGGAACCACAATACACGCATTGCCATTCAGACGCCCATTCAATACAACGACGAGTCTACATTTAATCATTTCCGGGGGGATATGAGCATCGACAGCAGTCGAAACTACATCCCCTTTCTCATCTTTCAAGTAGTTTCCGTAATTGCACGTGAGAATTTGCCCCACTTTAGGGGAGAAATTTATCGGCATATTAAGGCCTTCAGGTAGTCGAAAAATATAACATACATTACTACACAGGAAAGGCTAGGTTCTACATGGCGATGATCATGAGGGACTCCGCTCCCCACCTGGACAGAATAACTGTTATGTCCAGGTGGCGGGGGAATTAAACGAGTGATGTAAAAAAGACCATTGATGAGGCCATTTTAGTTGATTGCAAATTAAGATAACAAGATAACAAGATAACAAGATAACAAGATAACAAGATAACAAGATAACAAGATGGCAAGTTGTTATCTTTGTTTCGCTTCTGCGATTAACCTTGATACCTCTGTTTTTGAAAGGCTTTTTAGTGCTTCTACCGCAGCTCTGACGACATCAGAACGATTAACTCTGCCTTTACCTGAAACCATCTCTGCAGTTATAAGGTCATCAATGTCTTTTAAATTTTCTTCAAAAAAGGAAATGCTCACGGGTTTTGCTTTACTTACAACCAATGATTTCTCAGCGGTCCCTTTGGCACTGTCAATACCAGCTGTACCGCCGTTAATAAATGCTGCCTCATCACGAGGCGGGGTATTTGCTCTATTTCTCACAGAATAACCTCTTTAACTAACGCTTCGATTTCTTGTTGTGCTTTATCATTTTGCGTTTCAAAAATTGTCATTGATTCTGCCCAGGCATCTCGATGTGCTTTCCGATCACATACCCGGGAGTTCGCCAGGCGCATTTCAGGATAATCCTTGAGTACTTCAGCTGCCTGATTAGCTTCATTAACAAACATGTTAGTGGGAGTCATGTTTAATACGAGATACCCCCGAATATTCTCATTAAAATCTTTTGCTGCCGTAAAAACGGAGCATGTATGAGGTACTACATCCAGGTCCATCTGAGAAGGCCGCAACGGAGAAATGAATACGTCTGCGGCCATCAATCCACTACGCATTTCTGCACTGTCGCGTCCAGCACAGTCTGCGATGACATAGTCATATGATTTTTCGTGTTCCTTTAGCATGGCTTTGATGTTGCCTGTGGCGCCTGTAACTGGAATATGGGGAAGATCTTCAGGACGGTTGTTATACCAAGTTAATACTGATTTCTGGTCATCTGCGTCGACAATAATCACTCGATTGCCCAGTGACATCAGATACGCAGCTATAGATACCGCCAGTGTACTTTTACCAACCCCACCCTTTTGACTACCTAGTACTATTATCATTATAGCCTCATATTAAGTTGTTAAGTTAACAACTTAATATTGCCAAGCAGGCGACACCTTTGCAATAACTTATTAAGATAATATCTTGTTAAGTTATTAACTTGATGATTTGTAATGAAATTAAGATAACAAGATAACAAGATAACAAGACAGCAAGATAACAAGATAGAAAAATGAAAAAGTGGCAGGTGTTGGGCTTTAGAGAGTCATAACCGTGCTACGGGCAAATCTGTCCACCTGGTTGTATAAGGGGTCAGTTTGGATATAGAGAATTATTGTACGGTAAGCCTGTTTTTTGAACAGACTTACCTATAGCAATAGGGTGTACTCCCGCGCTATACAGCGTTTTCAGGGGATTTTGTCTTAATCGGATAACCTAAATGCGATACAGCAAGAGCGACAACCTAAAAGCGATAGCCACTGACGATAAATCAATCACTTACGTATCCTAATTGGTTAAATAATGTGCTTAACGAATGGAAGGGACTTCCCCTGATTATGCGCCTGATTAACTCTTGTGCAATCATGGGGTACACATCGTCCCGGAGGAATTCGTTATGACTATCACGACTGTCGGTATCGATCTTGCTAAAAATGTGTTTGCTGTTCACGGTGTTGATCAAAATGGTAGAACTGTTCTGGTTAAGCCTAAAGTATCGCGTGCTGCACTTCCTGAGTTAATTGCAAGTTTGCCTCCCTGTGTTATCGGGATGGAAGCATGCTCCGGGGCTCACTACTGGGCAAGATTGTTTCGGCAGTATGGTCATGAGCCACGTCTGATGGCTGCTAAGTTTGTATCGCCTTATCGTATGGCCGGAAAATCAGGAAAAAATGATGCAGCTGATGCTCAGGCTATCTGTGAAGCTGTTCGTCGTCCGCATATGCGGTTCGTACCAGTGAAAGACGAAAGCCAGCAGGCCATGCAGTGTTTACATCGTACCCGTCAGGGTTTTATCGAAGAGAAAACAGCAACGTATAATCGTCTGCGAGGATTGATATCTGAATTCGGTGTCATCGCGCCACAAAGTGCTGATGCCCTGCGCCACATGGTTTCTGTGCAGAAGAGCTCTTTACCGCTTCAGGTTCAGCAATGTGTTGATGATTTGATGGAACACGTTGATCGCATTGAAGCTAACATCACTGAATATGACCGAATTTTGTCCCACATAGCCAAAACAGATCATCGCAGTCAGCGGCTGATGGAGCTAAAGGGCGTTGGTCCCACAACGGCCTGTGCACTGGTCGCCAGTATCGGTAATGCACATGATTTTAAAAATGGACGTCAACTGGCAGCCTGGCTGGGGCTGACGCCATCACAATACAGCAGCGGGGGAAAGTCGAAACTCGGCAGGATCACAAAAGCCGGTGATTCGTATCTGCGAACGCTTCTGGTTCAGGGGGCTCGTTCAGTGCTTATTGGCGCCGGGAAAAGGACTGACTCATTCAGCCGTTGGGTTTGTATGTTGGTTGAGCGCAGAGGGTACTGGCGGGCTGTTGTGGCCATCGCCGCCAAAAATGCGCGGCTGTGTTGGGCATCACTACATTACGGTGATGATTTCCGGCTGTACTCAGTCAACTAAAGCTCGAAGCTGTATAACCATCTGACCTGCAATTCGTTGATGATAAAGGGTTAGACCCCGTGAGGCCTATCTGGCTATTGTACAGGATATACGTATCCGCTTAACGAACAAGAACCTCACGCGCGTCTTTCATCAGGGCCCGAATCGATGACGATTCATCATGGCCGTTTATAGTACCGCAGTCTCTCCCCTTTATTTTTACTGAAGAGCAGACAGAAACCATAAATACCGGCTTTGACATGCCGGGGAAGTCCTTATAGTACAATAATTTTCGATATCCAAACTGACCCCTGATATCGCGGTGGCGGGCATTAATTTCCCGACGGATAGTTTCCATACCTTCTTCGGTCATCAGGTTCGCCGCAATAACCGCAACCGGTCCCAGAGGACTCAGTTCTTTTTGCACCGCTTCGGCTTTGTCTTTTTTATTCCCGGTCAGCACCACACTGCCGCCCGCTTCCAGTACCATGCGTGCGACGGCCAGACCCATGCCGCTGGTACCGCCGACGACGAGCAGTTTTTTACCTTTGAAAAAAGTGTTCATTTTCTGACTCCATTACTGGTGGGTAAGACGTTGCCGGCAGGGTGAAACTGCCGGCGGTTGACGGATTAAATACTGCAGCCATCCGTTCCGCAGGTCTGACCCGCCGTGGCTGAAAATTCGGTTTGCTGTTCATCCCATACCTGACGCAGGGCATTCAAAAAGTTATCTGCTGCCTGAGCCCCGCTGATGGCATATTTTTCGTTCATCACAAAAACCGGAACGCCGCTGAGGCCAATAGACTGTGCGTGGGCTTCATCGTCGGAAACGGTGGCGCGAAAATCGTCATTTTCCAGGGCGGCTTCAGCGTCAGCTTTCGGCATACCGGCTTCTACGGCCATTGCAACGAGCTGCTGACGGTCAAAGAGAGAGCGACCTTCGGTGATACTGCCGTGATAAAAACGTTCTTCCACCGCGTCCGCAATTCCGGCCTTACGCGCGGCAACCAGCAGGGTGTGTGCATCTTCTGTATCACCAAACATCATGCCGTCAAAGTTGTAGATCAGACCTTCAGATTTACCGGCGGTGCCCACCTGATTCATCATCAGCTCCGCTGAATGCTGACTGCCCAGTTTTTTAACGATGGCATCCTTAAAAGGCATAGCGGGAGTACCACCGGCCAGACGGTAGCTGTGATGACGGAGCACCACCTGATCGCGAAATTCAAAGCGATTCAGACCCTGTTCAAATCTTTTTTTAGCAATCCAGCACCACGGGCAGACCAAATCTGACCAGATATCGATAGTAAGGGTGGGTTTCAGCGTTTGCATAATGATTCCTCAAAGACCTTGGGCGGTCGGGTCTCACTTATCAGAGAACCGCGACCGTATGGGATTTATTGCGCCTGCCAGACCGGGTAATCGGTATAGCCTTTTTCCGGGGAACCACTGACGCCGTAGTAGGTGGCGCGGTCACTTTCTGCCAGTGGCCAGCCGTTTTGCATTCTTTCAACCAGATCCGGGTTAGCGATGTAGGGCACACCAAATGCCACCAGATCCAGCTCATCATCTTCCAGAGCCTGCTCTGCGATATCACGGGTAAACCCGCCGGCAGCGATGATGGTGCCTTTAAACGTGTTGCGAAAACGGCGGCGGAATCCTTCCGGAAGTGGCGCTTTGGTGTACACCGGCTGATAGTAAAGGTGTACGTAGGCCAGTTCCCGCTGACCGAGCGCGTCGGTGATGGCTGACCAGGTTTGCTCTTCACCTTCATACGGCGCGAGGTCATAAATGCGGCCGAACGGTGACAGGCGCACGGCAACGTGGCTGTTACCCACGGCTTCCGCCACGGCGTCAATGGTCTCCAGCAGGAAACGCTGACGATTTTCCACCGAGCCGCCGTATTCGTCGGTGCGGGTGTTCAGTTCGCTACTGAGGAACTGGTCAAAGATGAATCCGTTTGCAGCCATGATTTCCACGCCGTCAAAGCCGGCTTCCATCGCCAGGCGTGCGGAGTGCACGAAGTCTGCAGTGATGCGTTTCACTTCATGCGTTTCCAGCGCGCGTGGCTGGCTTGGTACAACCGGGCCCGGTTCTCCGGATTCGGTCAGCGCAAAAACGGTGGTATTGACCGCCTGAACGGTGCCCGCTGAAACCGGCGCTATGTGGCCTGGCTGAAGAGAGACGTGAGACATACGGCCGACGTGCCAGAGCTGCGCGAAAATACGGCCACCTTTGGCGTGAACCGCTTGTGTCACCTTACGCCAGCCCTGGACGTGTTCGTCGTTGTAGATACCAGGGGTATAAAGGTAACCCCGGCCTTCTTCTGAAACCGGCATCCCTTCGGTGATGAGCAGGCCAGCAGAAGCACGCTGTGCATAGTACAAAGCCACGACCTCATCCGGCACGTCATTCATGGTGCGGGTGCGGGTCATCGGTGCCATGACTACACGGTTTTTTAACGCCAGGCCAGACAGATTGTAGGGGGTGAAAAGCTTACTCATCGTGTACCTCACAAAAGCAAAAAGGAGTTATCCCGACAGGGATTTGCACAACCCGGAAGTATCATCGACCGGACGTCGCGCACTGGAGTTGCATAAACATCTGATGGGTGGCAATATACCAACCATCTAGTAGGTAGGTCAATGGGCATGCCGTACTTTTTCTCATGACGCGGCCATTTTTGAATTGTCACTCACTTTGCGAGGTCATCACCATGCGTACATTAACATCCTATAACGAAGATAATTTCCGCCAGATAGAACAGTACAAAGGAATATCGGTGGTACGTTTCTCTGCACCCTGGTGTCCGCCCTGTCAGGCCAGCGAAGAAATGTTCAGTCAGTTTGCAGACCGGCTCGATGGAGATATTCAGGTGGGGAAAGTCAATGTAGATCAGGCGCCGGTGCTGACAACCAAATACGAGATCTGGGGGCTGCCGTCTGTGCTGATATTTCATGAAGGGCAATTAGTTAAACGCATACCGGGTGTGAAACCTGCATCGGTATATGCTCAGGCGATTGCGGACATAAAAAAAGGGCAGTAATGCCCTTTCAACGTGGAATTTATTAATGCTTAACCGCGTGCCTGACCGACAGCATCCAGAGTGCGGGCTGAATAAATGACCGCAGCGCCAGCGTTGAGGTTAATCGCCACGCCCAGAGCTTCAGCAATTTCAGCGTCGGTTGCACCGGCTTTCACAGCGGCGTCGGCGTGAAAAGCAATGCAGCCGTCGCAGCGCGTTGTGACAGCGCACGCCAGGGCAATGAGTTCACGCACTTTTGCGCCCAGAAGGTCAGTTTTGTTACCTGCGTTGCCCAGGGCAACCACGCCTTTCATGGTCTCGGGGGTCAGTTTGCCCAACTCACCTAAACGTTGCATTAACTCTGAGCGATAGTTGTTCCAGTCCAGCATAGTGTCATTCTCCTGAATGAGGGGTATTAAGAAGCAGTTTTATATACTTAAGGCTGTTGGTGAAGACTTCGGGTCTGGCCGTTGCATGCGCCACTACGCTTGAGCCTTCACAGACATTAATGATCATCAAAGCAATATCTGATGGTTCGGCATGGGATGAAAACTCACCTGACTCCATGCCCGCCCTGACGACTTTTGTGAGCCACTCGATTTGCATATCGAAATAAAGTGATGTCTGTACAGTAATTGCCTGAGGCAGATTGGCGGTCTCCGCTGACAACGCACAACACAGTGGCAGTAGTGAAGCTTTATGGCTTTGCGCGAAGATATCGATGTAGGCCGCAATTCTTTTCTCCGCGCTTTTCTCAGTCGCCTCTATCTGCTCAAATACGCGTTGTGTATCGGAGAACGCCTGTATTACCACCTGCTCACCCAGAATATCTTTGGTCGGGAAATGGTGATGAATACTGGCCTTGGTGATACCCACTATTTTTGATAAATCAGCATAGCTGAATGCTGAATACCCTTTTTCGCGCATCAGGTGTTCTGCTTCGCTGAGCAGCCGTTCCCGTGTCATGGTTGTCATAATTACTCCATATAATCTACTAGTTGATAGATTATATTGTTGCTATTTTTCCGTAGCAAGTTGTATCACTGACTCAGTATCGTGCAGAGCTGAACGTCACTGCCATCCTGCATTCTGAATGGCAGCATTACATCTCTGACATCACGCCAGGCGTGTAATCATTTCAACCGGATTAGCCAGAGTATCGTGGATTGGCGAATTCTTTTGCATTTCGCTGACCAGCGCTTCTAACTCCTCGCGACTGGCGGTCTTGCTCGTAAGGTGAACATCGACGCGAATAGATTTCGCACCTTTACGCACGTTGCTGTCCAGCCCAAGGAAGCCGTTGAGGTTGATATCGAAATTAAGATCCAGCTCGATACCGTCCAGGTCGATCCCTTTTTCAGCAGCCATCATGGTGAGGGTGGCGGTATAACAGCCAGCCAGCGCCTGCATGATGTATTCAGTCGGGCTCATGCCGGTATCGGTGCCGAGTAAACCTGCGGGTTCATCACCGATATTAGAAAATTTCCCTGCGCGGCTGTTATCGATAACGCCGTTCTGGATTGTGGCGCCGGTCTCTGTGCGAACGGTTAATCCGCCGCTGGAACGGGCTTTCATCTGGAAAGTCAGGTTACCCAGGCCAGGCTGGCTGCGAACTGCTTCACGGGTATTGTGGATCGCAGCTGCGTCTGCAGAAGGTTTAACGGTAGTAGACATAATGGCTCCTGTAATTTCTTGATAAAAGGTATAGCTGGTGCAATCAATACCAACCATCTAGTTGGTAGATTAGTATCGCGAACCTCTTTTGTCTACTCTTTTATAAAAAAGGCTATTTGCATTCTGAGGTAGGATCGCAAATTTAGCCAAGAATTTAAATCCATCCCCTTTTGTGCAAAATCTGGTTGACATTCGCAGATTGACTCCAGTACCGTTCTGTGCAAAAAGTGGTTGGAGTCCAGAATGAGCGAATTTACGGGATCGGCAGCTTCACAGGCTGACTTTATTTGGAAGAATGCGGAAGACCTTTGGGGGGACTTCAAGCATACGGACTTTGGCAAGATCATTTTGCCGTTTACCTTGCTGCGCCGCCTGGAGTGTGCGCTGGAGCCGACCCGCGAGGCGGTGAGAGAAGCGCATGACGCTTTCAAGGATGCCGATGTCGAGCTGGATACCATTCTGCGCTCAACCGCTGAATACCCCTTCTACAACACCTCTGAATACTCCCTCGGCACCTTGGGTAGCACCAAGACGCGCCGCAATCTGGAAGACTACATCGCCCTGTTTTCGGATAATGCCCGCGCTATCTTCGAGGAGTTTGAGTTTGGCAATACGGTGATCCGGCTGGAGAAAGCGGGCTTGCTGTACAAGATTTGCCAGAACTTCGCCAAGATCGATCTGCACCCGGACGTGGTTCCGGATCGGGTGATGAGTAACATCTACGAACACCTAATTCGCCGCTTTGGTGCCGAGGTCAATGAAGGGGCCGAGGACTTCATGACGCCGCGCGACATCGTTCACCTAGCGACCGCATTGCTACTTGACCCGGATGATGCCCTGTTTGAGGCCAGCCCCGGTTTGATTCGTACTCTGTATGACCCGACCTGTGGCACGGGTGGCTTCCTCACCGATGCCATGAACCATGTGGGTGACTACGGTAACCGCGACAAGATCCCGCCAGTGCTGGTGCCGCACGGGCAGGAGTTGGAGCCGGAAACCCATGCGGTTTGTGTAGCCGGTATGCTGATCCGCCGTTTGGAGTCCGACCCAGGCCGAGATCTGTCGAAGAACATTCGTCAGGGCAGCACGCTGTCCAACGACCAGTTTGCCGGTGAGCGTTTCCACTACTGCCTGTCCAATCCGCCTTTCGGCAAGAAATGGGAGAAGGACAAAACCGCCGTCGAAGCAGAACACAAAAAAGGTGAGTTGGGCCGTTTTGGGCCGGGCCTGCCGAAAATTAGCGATGGCTCCATGCTGTTTTTGATGCACCTGGCGAGCAAGCTAGAACTGCCGATCAACGGCGGTGGCCGCGCCGCTATCGTGCTGTCGGGTTCGCCACTGTTTAACGGCGGTGCCGCGTCTGGCGAATCGGAAATACGCCGTTGGTTGCTGGAAGACGACCTGATTGAAGCCATTGTAGCTCTGCCAACGGATCTGTTCTTCCGCACCAATATCGCCACCTACCTGTGGATTCTGTCCAACAAGAAGCCGCAGGAGCGCAAAGGCAAGGTGCAGTTGATCAACGCCACCGACCTTTGGACTTCAATCCGCAACGAGGGCAACAAGCGCCGTATTGTCAGCGATGAGCAGCGCCGCCAGATTCTGGACATCTACGCCACAGGCGAAACCGGAGCGCTTTCCCGGATGCTTGACTACCGTACCTTTGGCTACCGCCGTATCAAGGTCCTGCGCCCGCTGCGCATGACCCTGGAGCTGGATAAGGTGGGCATGGATCGGTTGGAAGCCGAAGCTGCCTGGGAAAAGCTCTCTGATGCGCATCAGACATTCTGGCGTGAAGCCCTCAAGCCGCTGATCGGGCAAACGCAGCCCTATAGCTGGGCAGAAACCTTTGTTAGGGACTCGATCAAGTCCGATGAAGCAAAGCAGCTCAAGGTCAAATCCAACAAGACATTGATCACCGCCCTAATCAGCGCCTTTGGTCACAAAGACCCGAAAGCCGAGCCAGTCACGGATTCCAACGGCGAGCTGGTGCCAGACACAGATTTGACTGATTACGAGAACGTCCCCTATCTGGATGACATCGACGACTACTTTGCCCGCGAAGTGCTTCCTCATGTGCCGGATGCTTGGCTGGATGAGAGCTTTACCGATGCCAGGGATGGTCAATTGGGCCGCGTTGGCTACGAGATCAACTTCAACCGCTTCTTCTACCAGTACCAGCCGCCGCGCAAGCTGCATGATATTGATGAAGACCTGAAGCAGGTAGAAGCCGAGATTGCCGCGCTACTGGCGGAGGTGGCCAGCGAATGAGCCAGTACAGAGCATATCCCGCGTATAAGGATTCCGGCATTGAGTGGATTGGGCAGGTGCCGGAGCATTGGAAGATTGCGCAGATTAAGCGAATTTCCGCCTTGAATCCCAGGAAATCGACCTTAAGCGAGGAAAAGGATTCTCTTTGCACATTTCTCCCTATGGAAAAGCTGAGAACCAATGCTGTAACACTTGATGAAACTCGTCCTATTCATGAAGTGTATGGTGGATATAGCTATTTCTGCGATGGCGATATTCTGATCGCCAAGGTAACGCCTTGCTTCGAGAATGGAAACATAGCGATAGCCAATGGTCTGGTTAACGGCATTGGGTTTGGCTCTACTGAAATCAATGTTCTTCGGGTAAATGGAAAGGGACATAACCGGTTTCTTTACTACCGTCTGCAAGAAGAGCAGTTCAGAACAATTGCCAAATCTGAGATGAGAGGCACTGGAGGCTTAAAGCGAGTTCCAACGGATCTGTTTGAGTCATTTACTATCGGGCTTCCCGACACTGACGAACAAGCCACCATCGCGGCCACCCTCGACCGCGAAACCGCCCGTATTGATGCGCTTATCGAGAAGAAAAACCGCTTTGTCGAGCTACTGAAGGAAAAGCGGCAGGGGCTGATTACCCATGCTGTCACCAAGGGACTAGACCGCAACGCCAAGATGAAGGATTCCGGCATTGAGTGGATTGGGCAGGTGCCGGAGCACTGGGAGGCGACAAAACTAAAGCATGTTGCTGCATTCTCTGGTGGTGGTACGCCATCAAAAGAAAATCCAGACTATTGGAACGGCTGCATCCCTTGGGTCTCTCCAAAGGATATGAAACATGAGGTGATTACCGATTCTATAGATCATATAACTACCAAAGGACTGGAAAATAGTGCCACGAAACTGATTGACTCGGGAGCGGTGTTGCTGGTTGCTCGATCAGGTATTCTTCGTCACACGATACCGGTTGGGATCAATAATGTTCCTGTTAGCTTAAATCAGGACATGAAAGCATTGAGCCTTGATGAAACTAGGGTTAGACCCCGGTTTATACTTCGGTGGGTACAGGGTCTTAACCGCTCGTTGCTTGGGATATGGGCAAAAGAAGGAGCTACTGTTGAAAGCTTAGAGCATGAATATGTAGCGAACACTCGTCTACCTCTTCCAGATCTGAAGGAGCAAGATGCCATTCTAGCCACCCTCGACCTTGAAACCGCCCGCATTGATGCTCTGATTAGCAAGTCGGAACAAAGTATCACCCTGCTCAAAGAACGCCGCGCCGCCTTTATCACCGCCGCTGTCACCGGCCAGATTGATTTGCGAGGAAAACAATAAATGCAATCAGCAGCACATCAGGAAAAATACTTCCAGCAATACATCATCGACCGGTTGGTAGATCAGGGCTGGAAGCTGGGTGATTCCAAGTTCTACAACACCGAGCGGGCGGTGTATCCCGAAGACCTGGAAAGCTGGATCAAAACCAGCGGCCAGCAGGAAAAATGGGACAAGCTGGAACGGCTCAACGGGGCCAAAACCCTTGAAGTGCTGATGGATCGCTTGGATAAAGCACTGGAGAAACAAGGCACCATGCAGGTGTTGCGCCAGGGCTTTTCCATTGCCGGTTGCGGCCTGATCGAGATGACCGAGGCCGCACCGGAAGACAAGCGCAATGCAGCAGTCATTGAGCGCTACCAGGCCAATATACTGCGCGTGGTGCCGGAGCTGAAGTATCACCCGGCCCGTGAATTTGCCATTGATCTGGTGCTGTTTATCAACGGTCTGCCGGTGGCAACCGTCGAACTGAAGACCGACTTCACCCAGTCCTGCGAAGCGGCCATGGATCAGTACCGCAATGATCGCCTGCCGTATGACGCCCAGACCAAACGCCGGGAGCCATTGCTGACCTTCAAGCGTGGGGCAGTGGTACATTTCGCCATGTCCGACTCTGAAATCATGATGGCGACCAAGCTGGATGGAGAAAGCACCTTTTTCCTGCCGTTCAATAAGGGGCGCAATGACGAAAGCGGCACTGTACATGCGGGTAACCCGCCAGGTGAGATTAAGGCCGATGGTACCCAGGAATACCCGGTAGCCTACTTCTGGGAGGCGGTCTGCCAGCCGGATGCCTGGCTGCGGATTTTCCATAGCTTTGTCTACGTCGAGAAAAAGGACGTGGTGGATATTCAGGGCAACTGGTCGAAGAAAGAAACCCTGATTTTCCCGCGCTTTCACCAATGGACGGCAGTGAACCAGATGCTGGCCGATGCCCGCGAAAATGGCGCAGGCATGACCTACCTGTGTGACCACAGCGCCGGTTCCGGCAAGACCAGCACCATTTCCTGGACGGCCCATGACTTGGTGAAACTGCGCGAAGATAACGGCGACGCGGTATTTAACAGCGTGATCATTGTCACCGACCGTAATGTGCTGGACGGCCAGCTCCAGGACGCGGTGAAGCAGATTGACCATCAGTTTGGGGTGATCGCCGCCATTGACCGGCAGAAGTCATCCAAGTCCAAGAGCAAGCAGCTCTCGGATGCCTTGTTGTCTGGCACGCCGATTGTGGTAGTAACGATCCAGACCTTCCCCTACGCGATGGAAGCCATCATCACTGACAAGGCCCTGAAAGGGAAAAACTTTGCTGTGATCATTGATGAGGCGCATAACTCGCAGACTGGCTCTACCGCCGCTAAGCTGCAAGCCGCGCTGGGGATGAGCGGACAAGGCAAAATGTCCACCATGACGGTGGATGAACTACTGGAGCAACTGCAAAAGTCTCGCGCCCGCCCGGACAATATCAGCTACTTCGCCTTTACCGGCACGCCCAAGCACTCCACTTTGATGCTGTTTGGTCGCCCGACAGATCCAAGCCAACCGATCTCGGACGATAACCCGCCGCAAGCCTTCCACCTGTACACCATGCGCCAGGCCATTGAGGAGAAATTCATTCTCGATGTGTTGAACGGCTATGTGCCCTACAAAACGGCCTTCAACCTTTCCAAGCAGCTTGAAGACAGCAAGCGGGTAAGCGGCAAGGCCGCCAAACGCGCCCTGGCACAGTGGATGTCATTGCATCCCACCAATGTGACCCAGAAGGTACAGTTTATCGTTGAGCACTTCACCAAAAACGTCGCCCACCGGCTGGATGGCAAGGCCAAGGCGATGGTAGTGACCAGCTCCCGTGCCGCTGCCATTCGCTACAAGAAGGCGTTTGACCGCTATATCGAGCAGCACAGCGAGTACGGCTTTATTCATTCACTGGTGGCCTTCTCCGGCAAGATGACCGGTAAGCAGGTGATGCACCAGGATGACAGCGAGTTCAAGGATGATGTGTTTATCGTCGATGAGAACGAGGAGTTCACCGAGCAGAGCATGAACCCGGATGTCCACGGGCAGGATTTGCGCTTTGCCTTTGACCGCCCGGAATACCGGGTGATGTTGGTGGCCGACAAGTTCCAGACTGGCTTTGACCAGCCCAAACTGGTCGCCATGTATGTGGACAAGAAAATCGCCAACCATGTGGAGATTGTGCAGACCTTCGCCCGCCTGAACCGGACGGCACCTGGGAAGGATGAAGTCTTTATCATCGACTTCGTGAACGATCCAGAGAACGTGCGCAAGGCCTTTGCCACCTATGACAAAGGCGCTCACATCAGCGAAGTGCAAGACCTCAATGTGGTCTACGAGATCAAGGAGCGACTGGACGAGCACGGCCTGTACGACGAGAAGGACTTGGCCGCGTTCAAAGAAGCCCGCTTCAAGACCATACGTGACATCACCCATACTAAATCGCCACAGCACAAGGCGCTGTATACCGCTACAGCTGGAGCGACGGCCTTGTATAACGACAAGATGAAAATGTTGCGCGATGGCATGGCAACCTGGGAAGCAGCGTTTGAGAAGGCCCGCGCCAGGGGTGATGAGGCGGGCATGAAGTCTGCCGATCACCACCAGGATGAGTATGCCGAGCAAATCAAGGCGCTGATGGGCTTCAAGTCGGACCTGGGGCGCTTCTGCCGTACCTATTCCTATATCGCCCAACTGATTGATTTTGGCGACCCGGAGTTGGAGAACTTTGCCGCTTTCGCCAAGCTGCTGCAAAAGCGCCTTCAGCACGAAGCACCGGAAACCGTGGACTTGACAGGCCTGGTGCTTACTGGCTTTGACATCAATGCTCGACCCGATGACGTAGAAGAAGAAGGCAAAACCCCGGTATTGCAACCAGCAGGTGCAGGCGGTGGTGGAGCGGCAGGCGACAAGCCGAAATTCGTCAAAGAGATTATCGAGAGGCTCAACAGCCTGTTTGGTGAGGCGACGCCGATCCAGGATCAGGTGGCTTTCGTTAATCAGATTTCAGCGATTACCGGTGAAAGCGATGTCGTCATGGCTCAGGTGGAAAGCAACACCCGTGAGCAGGCTATGAAAGGCAACCTCCCCGGTGCTGTGCAGCAAGCTGTTGTTCGTGCTTTGTCCAGTCATCAGAAGCTGGCAACCCAGGTGCTCAAGTCTGACCGTCAGGGCATGACCGCATTGGTTGATATGGTGTATGACCTGCTACGCGAAGGCAAAGACATCGATCTGGGTATGGATTAAGCAGATGCTTGACCTGCTGAATCTGCCAGGCATCAAGCCGGTCGATATGCGCCACGAAGGCAAGTGCCTTGTGATAGTCGCTGAGCCGGTAACGGTCGAGGTGCCGTTATGTGGGGACTGCAACATCCCTATGCACAGACACGGTACGCGCAAAAACAAGTTCATGGACACGCCGTTGTACATGGAGCCCGTCCGCCTTGAAGTTCAGCGCCCGCGCTTTCGCTGTGAGTCGTGCGGAAAAATGTCCATGCCGGAGTTGAGTTTTCTGGATGACAAACGCCGAGCCACCAAACGGCTGGTCGATGTTATTCGGCAACAGTGCCTGGGAACCACCTTCCATGCTTTAGCTGAGCAAACCGGTGTGGCGGTGAACACCGTCAAGAACATCGCTCACGATCTCATTGAGGAACTCTCCCAAACCGTTCGTTACGAAACCCCAGTCATCATGGGCATTGACGAAGTGAACCTGGCCGGAGGGTATCGCTGTGTAATCACCAATCTGGCAACCAACAACGTCTTTGATATGTTGGAGCATCGAACTCAAGAGCATTTGAAGCCCTTCTTCAAGGATTTGCCGGATGCTGACAAGGTGGAATGGGTCTGTACGGATATGTGGCGACCCTTCAAGCGTTCCTTTGCTCAGTATCTGCCCAACGCCAAACTGGTGATCGACAAGTTCCATGTCGTCAAGATGGCTTCTGAAGCCTTGGAAGTGGAGCGCAAGAACTATCAGGCACAGTTAAGCAAAGAAGATCGCATTTACGTCAAAAAGTCGATTCGCTGGCTCACCCTGAAGCGACCCGGCAACTTGACACCCGCAGAGCAAAAGGCGCTGGAGGTTGTAAAGCAGGCGATCCCAGCACTTGCCATGGCCTATGACTTCAAGGAAGCCTTCTTCTGCATCTACGACGAACCCGACAAGCAGAGCGCTCAGAACGCCTTTGAGGCTTGGGAGAACAGCCTTCCACTTTATGGCATGGAGCCTTTCAAAACACTGGTAAAAACGGTACACAACCATTACGACGACATCTTTGCCTACTGGGATGCGCCGTTCTCAATCACCAATGGCTATACAGAAGGGCTCAACGGCTTGATCAAGATGTCCAATCGGTTAGGTCGGGGTTATAGCTATGAGATCATCCGTGCAAAGACGTTGTACTCCAAAGAAGCCCGCAAGGTTGGCAGTGGTATTCGAGCAGGACGAGGCAAGGTCGAGTATGGACCGCACATTCCGACATTGTTGAAGCAGGCAGAAGGTGGAGAGTTGGATTAACGCGAGAGATGGCGCGTCTGAGAATCCAACCAATGTTAGATTTTCGCTGGGTGGTGAAAAACAGAAAAATCCAACCAGAAGCAGCTTTTTTTCCGACTAAGAATCAAGGGTTAGAATGGATGAATTCCAACCCTAGAATGCAAATAGCCATAAAAAATAGGGGGGAAAGAATCCAGCAGGCTGTTTTATTTCATAATAACCATTTGATTTTTTTATAATCTTCCCAGCCGCTCACTCTTGCAGCAATCCAGCCTTTACCCGAAGGATAGTCTGGCGGGTGGTATTAAATTCCCGGGCAATAGCACTGATACTGATGCCAGCATTTAGGCGCTCTGTCACTGTTTGCTTTTGTTCCTCGCTCAGGATGGGAGGGCGACCGAAGCGTTTTCCAGCCGCTTTTGCCCTCGCAATACCTGAATGCGTTCGCTCAAGCAGCAAATCCCGCTCAAACTCCGCTACAGCAGAAATTACCTGCATAGTCATTTTTCCGGCCGGACTGGTCAAGTCAACGCCTCCGAGTGCGAGACAATGAACGCGAATATCTAAAGCCGCCAGTTGCTCTACTGTTTTTCGGATATCCATCGCATTACGACCCAGACGGTCAAGTTTGGTGACAATCAGTACATCCCCATTTTCCATGCGATCTAGCAACCGGATAAATCCGGGGCGTTCGCTGGCAGCAACCGAGCCACTGATATGCTCCTCAATAAGTCGTTGGGATCTGATGGCAAAACCCGCCGCTTCAATTTCACGACGCTGGTTTTCTGTGGTCTGTTCCAGAGTTGAGACCCTGCAGTAGGCAAAAACACGTGACATGGGAAACTTTCCGTACGAAATAGGTGTCCGAATTATAACGTGTGTCCGAAATTAATTTCACTAAGTTTCGGACATGTGCTGTAAGCGGTGTACGAAACCGACCGGTTTCGGTCACAGCGAACAAATAACAGATGAAAACTATACGCGAGGGAAGCATTTATGCCACGGCGACAGATACTGAGCAGTGAAGAGCAGGAACGCTTACTGGTTATACCAGATGATGAAATTATTCTGACCCGAATGTGTTTTCTGAACGAACCGGATATTGCGCTCATTAATAAGCACCGACGGCCAGCGAATCGCCTGGGCTTTGCTGTATTACTCTGTTATCTGCGTGGACCTGGATTTATTCCGGACAAAAGCAGTGCTCCTCACAATGGCGTTGTATCCAGGGTTGCTTCCCGACTGAAACTTCAGCCTGATTTATGGCCGGAATATGCATCCAGAGAGCAAACCCGCTGGGAACATCTGACCGAACTTTATCGCTACCTGGAACTATCTCCGTTCAGCCGGTCAATGCAAAAAGACTGTATCCGCCATCTGCACCCCTATGCCATGCAACTGACAAAGGATTTATGCTGGCGGAAGAAATGCTCAGCTGGCTACATAACAATAATGTTATTTTCCCTTCTGTTGAAGTGATCGAACGGACGCTTGCCGAAGTCGTCACGCTCGCTAACAGATCGGTATTTTCGACACTTACCGCGCAACTGGAAAAGCAGCATAAATCAGCACTCGACAGCCTGCTCATATCAGAGGGTGAACAACCTTCCCGTCTGGCATGGCTGCTACAGCCTCCGGGTAAAATAAACGGTAAAAATGTGCTGCAACATATCGACCGGCTTAATTCCATCGCTGCGCTGGGGTTGCCTGATGGTATTGCGCTTTCCGTTCACCAGAACAGGTTGCTTAAACTGGCGCGTGAGGGCCGGAAAATGAGCAGCAGGGACCTGGCAAAATTCACCGATGTCAGACGTTACGCTACGCTGGTTTGTATAATAATAGAGGCCAGGGCCACTCTGACTGACGAAGTGATTGATCTGCACGAGCGTATCTTGGGTAGTCTGTTCAGCAGGGCAAAACGCACGCAGGCCGAACGGCTCCAGCAAACGGGAAAGCTTATTCAGAGCAAGCTGAAGCAGTACGTTACCGTCGGGCAGGCGTTACTTAACGCCAGAGAATCCGGGGAAGATCCCTGGACTGCAATAGAAGATGTCCTTCCCTGGCAGGAATTCATCAACAGCGTGGAAGAAACGCGGTTTCTTTCCCGTAAGGGCAATTTCGACGCGCTTCATCTGATCACCGAAAAATACAGTACGCTGCGTAAATATGCCCCGCGGATGCTGTCAGCATTGCAGTTCATGGCGACACCTGCGGCGCAGGCGCTCAGCGATGCGCTGGACACCATAACGGAAATGTACCGTAAACAACTTCGTAAAGTGCCGCCATCGGCGCCAACAGGGTTTATCCCTGAAAGCTGGCGAAAACTGGTGCTCACGCCTTCAGGCATCGACCGCAAGTACTACGAGTTTTGCGTACTGAATGAACTCAAGGGTGCATTACGTTCCGGTGATATCTGGGTAAAAGGATCGCGCCGCTACAAAAATTTTGATGATTATCTCATCCCGACTGCTGAGTTTGAGAAATCCCGACATAATGACCAGTTACAGTTGGCCGTTCAGACCGATAGCCAGGCATACCTTCAGGCCCGTATGACTCTTCTTGCATCTCGGCTGGAAGAAGTTAACGCGATGGCGCTTGCCGGTGATTTGCCCGATGTTGATATCTCAGATAAAGGCGTAAAAATCACTCCACTGGAGAACAGCGTTCCTTCAGGTGTTTCGCCCTTTGCAGATTTGGTCTATGGCATGCTTCCCCATCCGAAAATTACGGAGATACTGGAAGAAGTTGATAGCTGGACGGGATTTACGCGTCACTTCGCGCACCTCAAAAATAATAACGTCAGACCAAAAGACGGAAGACTGTTGCTGACCACCATTCTGGCTGACGGCATCAACCTTGGGCTGACAAAAATGGCGGAATCCTGCCCTGGGGCCACAAGATCGTCACTCGAAAGTATTCAGGCATGGTACATCAGAGATGAAACTTATTCAGCGGCACTGGCCGAGCTGGTCAACGCTCAGAAAGCGCGGCCTCTGGCCGCATTCTGGGGCGACGGGACAACATCGTCGTCAGACGGGCAGAACTTTCGGGTAGGCAGTCACGGGCGTTATGCCGGTCAGGTCAATCTTAAATATGGTCAGGAGCCGGGCGTGCAGATTTATACGCATATCTCAGACCAATACAGCCCGTTCTACGCCAAAGTGATCAGCCGGGTGCGCGACTCAACCCACGTGCTTGATGGCCTGCTGTACCATGAAAGCGATCTGGAAATTACCGAGCATTACACCGATACCGCAGGCTTCACTGAACATGTTTTCGCCCTGATGCACCTGCTGGGATTCGCTTTTGCGCCAAGGATCCGTGATCTTCATGACAAGCGGCTGTTTATTCATGGAAAGGCCGAGCGCTATCCGGGGCTTCAGTCTGTCATATCAACAACCTGCCTGAATATCAAATACATTGAGTCGCACTGGGATGAGGTATTGCGCCTGGCAACCTCGATTAAGCAGGGGACAGTCACCGCATCACTGATGATGAAAAAGTTAGCCAGTTACCCAAAACAGAATGGACTTGCCAAAGCGCTGAGAGAGATTGGCCGCATCGAACGGACACTATTTATGCTGGACTGGTTCCGTGATCCCGGTCTGCGCCGACGCGTGCAGGCGGGGCTGAATAAGGGTGAGGCCCGTAATGCCCTTGCTCGAGCGGTCTTTTTGCACCGTCTGGGTGAAATAAGGGATCGTGGGCTGGAGAATCAGAGTTATCGCGCCAGCGGGCTGACATTACTGACAGCGGCGATCACGTTGTGGAACACGGTATATATAGAAAGAGCTATTGAGTCACTAAAACGAAAGGGTATCCCGATAAATGAGCAACTGGTCTCTCATCTTTCTCCCCTGGGCTGGGAACATATCAATCTGAGTGGAGATTACGTCTGGCGTAATAATCTTAAGCTGGGATCCGGAAAATACCGCTCATTACGTACAGTCGATACCGCTTTGTACAAAAAATAGTCTTAACGTGGGATAATTAATGAGATGGTCACTCCCTCCTTCCCGGTACTATGCTGAGGACAGGCTTTCATTCGGAGAACTATCATGGAAAACATTGCGCTCATTGGTATCGATCTGGGTAAAAACTCTTTCCATATTCATTGCCAGGATCGTCGCGGGAAGGCTGTTTACCGTAAAAAATTTACCCGGCCAAAGTTGATCGAATTTTTGGCGACATGCCCCGCTACAACCATCGCAATGGAAGCCTGTGGCGGTTCTCACTTTATGGCACGCAAGTTGGAAGAGTTGGGGCATTCCCCAAAGCTGATATCACCACAATTTGTCCGCCCGTTCGTTAAAAGCAATAAAAACGACTTTGTCGACGCCGAAGCTATTTGTGAAGCTGCATCGCGTCCGTCTATGCGTTTTGTGCAGCCCAGAACGGAATCTCAGCAGGCAATGCGGGCTCTGCATCGTGTCCGTGAATCCCTGGTTCAGGATAAGGTAAAAACAACCAATCAAATGCATGCTTTTCTGCTGGAATTTGGCATTAGCGTTCCCCGAGGAGCTGCCGTTATTAGCCGACTGAGTACCATTCTTGAGGATAATAGTTTGCCTCTTTACCTCAGCCAGTTATTGCTGAAATTACAACAGCATTATCACTATCTTGTTGAGCAGATTAAAGATTTGGAATCCCAGTTGAAACGAAAGTTGGACGAAGATGAGGTTGGACAGCGCTTGCTGAGCATTCCCTGCGTCGGAACACTGACAGCGAGTACTATTTCAACTGAGATTGGCGACGGGAAGCAGTACGCCAGCAGCCGTGACTTTGCGGCGGCAACAGGGCTTGTACCTCGGCAGTACAGCACGGGAGGTAGGACGACATTGCTGGGAATTAGTAAGCGAGGTAATAAAAAGATCCGAACTTTGTTGGTTCAATGTGCCAGGGTATTCATACAAAAACTGGAACACCAGTCTGGCAAATTGGCCGATTGGGTCAGGGATTTACTGTGCCGGAAAAGCAACTTTGTCGTCACTTGTGCTCTGGCAAACAAGCTGGCCAGAATAGCCTGGGCCCTAACGGCACGACAGCAAACTTATGTAGCATAACGGCAGAAATACACCGGTTTAAAGAATTACTGATCTGGTTTTGCGAATACTGATATTGATGATACTAACGGCCCACCGGCCTGTTGAGGAACCTGTAAAACGGAAAGGCTCATTGAAGCCGTATATTTTCTGGAGGTTCATCAGGCGCGGAACTCATCAAGGCGCGGGAATAAAATCCCATTCAGACGCCGGATAGATTCAAGCAAGCCAACTTGTCGTCAAAATCGGTGTTGCAAAAACGGGAGTGACCATAGATTCCGTTTTCCAAGCGGACCCCTATTTAGGCTATTTTTTCCACCATTTCTGGCGTTATTTCCGGTTTTTACTGAG
>OCAM01000633.1_pt1 | contig 30231 bp, 29 predicted proteins | sample 1538281 | NCBI WGS metagenome assembly OCAM01 (sample SAMEA2580273, study PRJEB22360) | human gut metagenome | biome: human gut; feature: human-associated habitat; material: faeces | place: Denmark | collected 2008/2010 | reverse complement strand
TATAAGTAACAGGACGAATATTACCATCTCCATCAATGATTGGATTATTGGCTTGTATAGTTTGCAAGGTTGTAACCAAATTTGACGGACTGCTAATCACTGGTTCTTCTATCGTTCCATCCGCTTTAAAAGCTAAAGCATAGGTCCAATTACCATCCAGATCTTTTTGATCTTTTAAATCGTGTGCATCATCACTTGTCATACTTGCATCATAAACATTAAGAGCTGTCTGACTATCTGATGAAATAACTGCTGCCTGTGGTACAACAACAATGTTACTATTAGTTGAACTTTTTCCCAAAGTCCAGCTCACAGGTATTTCTGCATATGATTTATCTTTTACATTAGTATCACTAGTTGTAGGATCTTGAATCGTATTACCTGCATTATTTATTGAACTTAATGGATCACCACTCGTCGTAATATCTGTCATTACACCCACTCCTTTTAAACCAACAATTTTTTGGAGTTGTGCTTGAGTCAATGATGATGCATTTATTGCCGAACCTTTATTCGGTAGGATATAGTTTCCAGCACTTAGACTAGTGGTGTTATCAGTAACCACATTTTGTACAATATAACTTCCATATATTGCTTGATCGTTTGTGCCATCTTGTTGATTTCCTACAAAATAGTCTCTCGTACCAAAGTTACGTGTAGCACCAGTAGTTCCAGCATTGACATCAAAATTAGGATTAGTTGATGGATAATTATTTAAAATCTTTCCATCAAATGCCGTGGCTGTTCTAGATTTTATGTAATATGGTGCTTTAGCGGTGAAGCTAAAGGGAGCTGTTGTGCTATCACTATATCCCATCACATACATTACTTTGATCGAACTTGCATCAGTATCAGATGCTACCGAGGCCCATGCTTGCATCGTTTGACCAGCAACGGGATTCCCTGTTGTAACATTAGATTTTAAATGATGTTGCCAATTTCCTGAATCTGCATCACCAGTTGTATTATATACACGTACCTGCCCTGGAACAACATAACCAATCCAAGTTGGATTACTTGGGGTGGAGAGGGAAGACATTGTATAATCCCCTAAAAATGCATAATTTTTGGCTGAATCTACACCAGAAAAATTATTAGGACTAATATTTACTGCACCAGATTTTGTAGAAGTATCTCCACCATTAAACGTCAAAATTGGGAATGCCGCTTGTGTTCCCCAATAGGCTCCATTATAGGTATTACTAATACTTGTTGGTGGATTACCGATCGGCTTCCAAAATAGATTACCCTTATTGGTTGAAAGATCTAAATCGGATAAATTAATCAATCCAGATGTTTGGACATAGGGTGTAGAAAGTATTGCATTTGGATAGGCAACTAATTGGCTTGCTGATACAACGGATGATGTTGAAGTAATTCCAAGAGTAGAATCAGTATCCATTTGAATCGAACCATGTTTGGAGTAAGTTGCAGCGTGGTTTGCTGCTGTAGCTCCACCTCCATTTTTAAAAGAACCTGCTACATTCACTACTGCTTTTTCAGTAATTTCTGCACTGTTAAAATTGATAAGTGAACCATTTATGGTAATTGGGTTATGTGAAGTACTATTTCCTAATGTAATAGCCGATTTATTGTTATTAGCTGCGGCAATCGCATCAGTTAGATTATCACTACTTCCTCCGGATGTTATCGTACCAGAAATGGTAGTACCATCCCCAATTTTTATATTCGTATTGTATCTTTGACCTGAAGCTGGCATGGCTACATAATTAGTTGCATAAACCGAACCTACAGTGTTGCCATCTGCGTTAATGGTCATGTTGATTGTACCAACATTTGTATATGTACTATTTGAACCAGTTGACTGCCCGTCGCCGTAAATAACAGCACCATTTAAGACATTTCCGGATGCAGCATTTGCTGATATATTGACACTAATACTGTTATTTACTCCAGAACCAACGTGAGTCACAGTATTGTTATAACCTGCTCCTCCTGATAAATATGTACCAGAAGGAAGTTGGAAGCTTGAGCCAGTTGAACCTGTCAAATCAACATTTAAAGCTGTATTTCCTAAAATCGAGGATGCCCCATTAAAGAACGGACCTCCGCAAAGTTGTTTTGTTCCTGTTCTTGGCGAACCTGAGAAATCACCTCCATAAACATTGACTGTAGAATCACCAGCAATTGTCTCTACTCCAGCTTGACCATAGTTTCCACCGGTAATAGCGTTGATATATCCGTTGTAAACATTTACTGTTGCACTTCCAGTATTATACAAATCTCCCCAAGAACCGCCTGACAAGAACCAATTAACTTGCCCTTGATTGACTTGTGCTGTAGTATTTCCCCATTTTGTAGTTGCGGTATAACCACCACCTTCAAGAGTATCAACAATAGCCCCATTCAAAATATTGTATGAATTTCCGACCTGACTACCATTAGATTGACCTCCATAGGTCCAACGGGCAATATCATTATTGTGAATAAGATAGGAATTACCGTTTTGTAAAAAGGCTTGACGATAGGTCCATACCGTTCCTCCGCCTCCCCATAAATCCCAGCCGGAATTAATGGCAGAACTTGTATCAGTTTTACCATAAGCAACTGTTCCTTGGGCTGCAAGAGTTGTTTCTGCGGTACCTCCCATTGCACTACAATATACTACTCCGGCACCTCCAACAGAATTATCAGCATTTGCCGTTCCAGCTTCTAAAACTGATTGTCCTTGTAGATACCCATTTGAACTTGCACCATATGAATAACCTGTCCAATCGTTTGCTCCACCACCCGATGTTGTTGACATAACACCTGATTGTAACCAAGTATAAACATCGCCATAAATTGCATTACTAGTAATTTTTTGGGCATTTGAAACTACAGTAGTAGATGGAATCTGTGCATAAGCTTTAGCATCTGTTACACCAACTGCACTATCAAGACCAGTCTGACTTCCAAGTCCCCATTGTGATGGAGAAATTTTTAGAGAATCATGACCATTACCACCAACTATTCCATAAACTGCCCCAGCTGTTCCAGTTGTAAAAGCAGATTTAATATAGTTAGTAATATTAGCATATAATATCCCTTGAGCCGCGGTAGTGGCGTTGGTTGCCTGAGCATATGAAGCGCCTGTTCCAGCATTACCACCTGTAAATAAAGCTTGACCTGTTGTGAAGGATGATGTATTGTAACTATTTGAGATAACATTTCCGGCACCAGATGTCCCTATATTCCCTTGGAATGAACCTCCGTTAAAAGTTGATGCTGGACCACCAGCACCATTTATATTACTAGTTGCGCCAGTCCATCCTCCTGCCCCACTTAAAGTATTATAGATTGAACCACTTATATTTCCATAAACTGTTCCACCTTGATAAAGTTGGTATCTTGCACTTCCATTTGTTGAGTTAACATAAGTTGTAACATTCCCATTCACATTAACAGGAGAATTAGAAGTACCAATTCCAGCACCGTAGATATTTGTTATCTGAGAAGCAATAGCTCCACTTATATCAAGGTTTGTATTTCCTGAAATTGTTGCTCCTGATGCACTTCCACCAGTTACACTATTTATAGTAGATGATGACTGGGCAATCGTAACATGAGTATTACCAGATATTGTTCCAGCCGATGCATTACCACCATAGATATTCCAGCCCGCAGTACTTCCTGTTGCTCCAATATATAGGTTTGTATTTCCAGATATATCACTATTGTCCGTTCCACCATAAATGTTAGGAGCACCAGTTATCCATGAGCCATTTGTCGTTGCAAATGCGTTCCCTTGGGCATAAATATTATCCCCACTTGCAGCCACAGTTACATTGCGAAAAATAGTTGGAACTCCAAAATAGACATTTGAAGGTAAGGTTACAGTATAATTTGTTCCTGAGGGCTGAGAACTATTTGAGCTCGTAAGTAGATCGGCTGGATTTGAAATCCAGGTTAAACTTTTAGCATGCCCTTTTAGTGTGCAAAATGTCATATTAGTCGCGCTTGGATTAGAAACTACTGCTTTTAGGACTGAATTACTCAGTGTTGTATTAGCTCCATAGTATAAGACAAAATCCGAAGTGCTAGCATTAGTTGCACTATACATTGCATAAAGCGCTTGTTGAACACCAGCATCTGTAGTTGGATAACTTCCTATAATTGTTCCATTTTGTACAGCAGTAACTTGATTGGTTGGTAACGTTAGATTAGCGATAGTTTGTTGCCATCCAAAGCTATTAGGCATTATCGCATCTTCAACTGAATTTTGTGGAAGTGGAGTACGATTTGGTTGTGAAACTGAATTTCCATTGAAAGTAGTGCCACTGGGACTCACGCTTTGACGATTTATAAGTGTCTGAGTTGCTGCTGACACCCCTTGAGAAGAAAGCATCTTTTCAAGAGAATTTATCTTAACATTTTCTTTTTTACTTTCTGAAGAAAATCCATTAAAATTTATAGTCGGTAACAGTGATAGCAACATTATAAAAGTCACAAGTTTAAATTTATATTTTCTTTGCATGAAATCTCCCTTGCTTGTTTCTCACCACTAAAAATATTAATTAGATGGTGTATCGTCAAGTGTCCAGGTTAAATCTGCTGTATACTTGGCTGCACCTGCCACACCTGCTGGAACAGAAAGTTTGATGGCTGTGTCTTTTGTAGCTCCATCTTTCCCCCCAAAGTCAAGTAAACTATTACCAGAGCCGTGACCAGCCGTCGCTCCCAATATTGTTGCTGATTGTACTCCAGGTGTCAAAACTGTAGTAGCTGAAGAGATATCTGCTGGGTTTGCTGTACCAGCTCCTTGAATCTCAGCATCACCCAGAGTCACTGTTGCTCCTGTTAATGTACCATGACCGTTCGCTACTAAATTACTATCTGCTGTTGTGAAGTCGGTCATTTGAACTTTTAAATTCCAACCTGAGAAAGTCCCACGATTATCTGCAACTTGAACATAGTTGGTACGTGTCGTATTATCGTCTAATTTTTGTGCAGCAGCGTTGTAAACTTCTGCTTTATTGCTTATAGGATGACTTCCAAAATCAAAACTTGAAGCATAGACAATAGTTAAACCACTATCTGGCATTGTCGGTCCTACTGGATTTACACCATCTGGCTCCGTTGGTTTTACTGGAACAGTTGGGTCTTGCGGGTCAACTGGACCTGTGGTATCTGTTCCGGCGGTAAAAGTCACCTCTCCTTGCGTGCCATATGATTGTGTTGTAGCTGCACTGGCAAGTTGTGGAGTTACTGATGTTGCTAATATCCCTAAAGTTGCTAGAGAGAGATATTTTGTTACTGATTTAGACATATAATGTCCTCTTTTCTATAATAATGTGTGTTACAAATTAATTTGGCACGTTTGTCGGTAAATCAGACAATATCCAATTTAAAGTTGTAGTGTAAGCAGTCGCATCCTTGGGGGTATCTCCAGGAACAAATAATGAAACTGCTGTTGTTAAGCCATCTTCAGTGACCATTGAATCGTTTCCCCAGCGAATTACCCAAGTTCCAGCTCCTTCGCCGGTTGAGGCAAGAGCTACTTGAGTTTCAACACCGGGAATAAGTCCCAAAATTGTTTGTGTTTTGGGAGATTTTTCATTAGTAAAAGAAGCTGTTTCTGAACTTTTTAAATTAATCGTTGCTCCTTTAAGTACTTTGTACTTCTGAGGGCCTGAGTCAATTTGAGTAAATTGTGTTTTCTCGACTACTTTTAAGTTCCAACCGGCAAATGTTCCTCGACGATCGGTTACTTGAACATAATTCGGTGTTAAAACTTCAGAATCAAAATACTTTTGGGCTTTAGCTAGATATGTTTGATCTTTATTAGAAATTTTATGATTTCCAAAGTCAAAACTTGAAGCAAAATCAATTGTCAGTGAGCCATTTCCCCCTGGATTAGGCTTTGAACCATCTGGATTTTGTGGAAATACAGGTAAAGTTGGATCAGGTTTGTTAGGATTAACAGGGGGTTGAACTCCGCTACCTGGACCAAAACCAACTATTCCTTGCGAATTATAGCTTTGGACCTCTGCTGCATTAACTCGAATTTCCAATCCTAATGTCATTAAGATGAGAGGTATACTTAACCATCTTATTTTTTTCACAGTACCCTCCTTTTCATAGTTTAGAAATTATAAACATTTAATTTCCTGGGGTATTCGTTAAGGACCAAATTAATTGTGTCGTATATGACGTCGCTTTATTTGTACCAGCAATAACTTTAAGACTGATTGGTGATGCTGTAGAAACTGCTTCATTACCCAGATGCGCTCCACCATTTTCTTGGTAATCTGCATTAGCTCCTAGACCATATACCCAAGTTCCCATCCCTTGATTTGGACCAGCTCCTAAAATTTTGCTAGCAGCTGTACTAACAACAAAATTAGTGTTATTGATATAACCGGGTTTTGCAGCAGTGGTTCCATCGGTATAACCTTTACTAAAAGATAGTTCTGCTCCGGTTAGCTTTTCTCCTGAAGTATTTTGAAATTGATCGGATTCTGCAACAGTCAAGGTCCATCCATCCCAGGTTCCGCGTGTATCAGTAACTTGAACATAATTAGGACGTGTCATATCAACTGCACTTCCATCTTTATCTTTGCTAATCCACTGTGCATGAGCAAAGTATGTGGCATCCTTTGAAGAAATTTTTTGTGTTCCAAAACTTAGACTTGAAGCAAAATCGATTGAAAGTGCTCCTCCTGTTCCGGGTGTTGGGTCGGTACCATCAGGATTTGTTGGTCCTACAGGGACAGAGGGGTCTAAAGGATCAACGGGGTTAATTCCAGTATTGTCCCCTTCAGCAAAGTTAACATAACCATTTGATGTATAATCTCCACCGGTGCTTGCGGCATCGGCTTCACTGGCAATTATTGGTCCCACGATTAATGCAGCAGTTAGTAGTACCGTTGATTTTAATAAAATTTTATTCATTTATTCTCTCCTTTTATCAAAATCAGACTTATGGTGCTGGTGTAACCGCAGATGTATTTCCATCCCAATCATTTCCTGGAACGGCTTGCAAGCTCCAATACAAATCTGTAGTATATGGTGCCGCTTTCTCAATCAAACCTGCAGGAACAGCCAAACTAATTGCTGATTTTGTTGCCACTTTAGTATGATCTGTGGTATTGGCTGTATCAACTGAACTTGCATCATAGGCATCTACATCACCAAAATTATATAACCAAGTTCCTGCTCCTTCATTTTTTGCAGCTGAAACTAGTTTTGTTGCTACTCCTGGTGTGAGCGTTCCTGAAGCGACAACATCACTTGGCTTCCCAGCGGTAATACCATTTCCTCCAAGGAGAGTGCCTCCGGTAAAGCTAATTTGTGCACCACTAAGTGCATATCCAGGATCTGTTGATGTTCCAGTAGTCATATGAAGATCTGAAACTTGTGTTAAACTTAATGTCCAACCTGATAGCTCACCTGATTGGTCTGTTACTTGAGCATAGTTAGGCACTACTTTTACAGCGTTAGATTGATCTTTTACCATATCAGGATGTGCATAATAAGTTTTAGATTGAGTGGAAATTGATTGGGTTCCGAAGTAAAGGGTTGAACCATAATCGACAGTAAGATTTCCAGAAGCACCTGGAGTACCTGGGTCTACTGGTGTTACAGGATTAGTTGGGTCTGTTGGATCAAGAGGGTCGACTGGACCAGTTCCTGCTTGTAAAGTCAAATTTGCACTTGAAGTGTAATCCCCACCTGTAGTCGCCGCACTAGCGGTTGTGATTATCATAGGGGCAGAAATCAGTATGCCGGCAAGAAGTGTTGTTGATTTTAAAATTAGTTTATCCATTAAGTTTCTCCATTTGTTTTATCCTTAAAAAAGGTGCAGTAATCGACTATTATTTATTTTTTATAAAGTTAACCTCCCTCTTTCTTTTTTATAAACTATTATGCTTGCCAAAATTAATAAGCCAACATAACTAGTTACCATTGATGAGAATTCCATATCTCCTGTTTTTGGGAGTATAGTCTGAGTAATTGGAAGGTCTTTTTTAGGATTCTCTTTACTACTTGAACTTGATTCTGGTCCTACCCAATTTCCCGTAAATCCTACTTGACCTTTTGTATCATAACTTGTTGTATCTGCTGAACCCATGGTCGTCAATAAATTTGACGATGAGAATAGCAATAAAATAATTAATACTAATTTTTTCAATATTCTTTCCTTTCTTAATCTTTACATTTACAAATTTTTATCTTTGTAATCAATAAAAGACCTCTCTTTCTCTATAAATTCTAATGTAATTTTCAGAAAAACTTCAATTTTTCGGAAAGAACACCGCTAATAAAAAAGAATTTTCTGCTGTTTTTTTCCATAAATCTTTATGTTTAATAAAAAAACAATTTATTACTTTATAAATTGTTTTTTTATTATGAGAAAATATAGTACAAAATTTACCAAAAGTGATACAATGATAAGAAACATTTGAAAATCAAGACCTCTTCTATCAGTAAAATTTACTGAACACTTTGCTGACAGAATTTTTTAAGGATTTTATGCCATGAGTTTTATAAATATTGTTATGTTGCCTGATTTCATCAGTATTATCTCAGATGGACAAATTACAACCAATGAAGTTCTTACCCAAAGTCATTTTAAAAAATTTGAAAGTAATCCAAATGGGTTCGTTGTTGGAATTACCGGATTTGAATTGATTACCAATAATATTCGCAAGAAATTTTATTATCAACCTAATTTAAATTTTGAGGAAGCTGAACTTTTGCTTAGGACTGAGCTTGAAAAATATAAAAGTAAGCAAGTTAATTTTGGTCAACATATTTCTTTTAATGCTGTCATTGCGGGATTTCCTATTGAAACCCCCAAAGTCCCTAAAGCTTTAAGTTTTCATGTTGCAAATCAAAACATTTCGGAACGCTACTATGAAAAATCGGCAATTCTTTCTTTGATTCCCGATGATATTTCTTTTAACCCCAATCAAATTATTACTGATAATCTGAATAAATCTTTGAATATCACTCCAACTTTTCAAGTTCAAACCCTTCAACGTAATGCACTTTATAAAGTTGCTGACCAATCCAAAACGGTCAATAAAGTTATTTTTCAAGAAATAATTGAACCTAAAATTACTGACAGAAGTCACTATTCTAACTGTCAGTAAAAAAAGACTGAATTAATCAGTCTTTTTTTCATCGTTTTTCTTTTGATTAGCCTTTGATAAAGTCAATTTACCATGAGGATTGTATTTCTTTAACAAGTCATCAATCCGTTCATCGGTCCAATAATCGGCTGAGGCAATAAAATTTCCGTCTTTGTCACGGTCACCAATAATTTTAAATCCCATTTTTAATCTCCGAAAATATTGAAATTTTTAATCTACAAATTCAAATTCAAATTTTTGAATTCTAACATAGTCGCCATCCTTGGCTCCCATTGAACGCAGTGTTTCGTCAACACCCATCGCGCGCATTTGGCGAGCAAATTTCATAACTGATTCATCATGATCAAAATTAGTCATGATAAAGAGTCTTTCAATCTTATCACCATATAAGCGCCATCCACCATCATCATCACGAGAAACTTTAAATGGTTTTTCTTCTTCTTCAAAGCCGTAATAAGCTGTTTCATCCGCTAATTCATCTTCGTCGTAAAGTAAGAATTCTGGTGTTTGTGCAAGTAATTCACTTGTGCGTGCAAGCAAACCTTGAAGTCCTGTTTTAGTCAGGCCAGAAACTTCAAAAATTTCAGGCATTTCTTTATCAAAACCTAAATCAACAGCTAATTTTTCTTTAAATTCAGCTAAACGTTCGGCAGCTTCTGGCATATCCATTTTGTTGGCAACAATAATTTGTGGACGTTCCATCAAACGTAAATTGTAAGATTCTAATTCATCATTGATTGTTTTGTAATCTTCGTATGGATCTCGTCCTTCAAGTTCTGACATATCGAGAACATGAAGAAGGACACGTGTACGTTCAATATGACGCAAGAATTGAATTCCCAGTCCTGCACCAGAGTGCGCTCCTTCAATCAATCCTGGCATATCTGCCATAACAAAACTATCTCCATAACCTACTTGAACCATTCCAATATTAGGAGTGATTGTTGTGAAATGGTAAGCGCCAATTTTAGGACGCGCATTTGAAACAACTGACAATAATGTTGATTTACCAACAGATGGAAAACCAACTAAACCAACATCTGCTAAAACACGAAGTTCTAAAAGTAGAATTTTATCTTCTCCTGGTTCTCCATTTTCTGCTACCTCAGGTGCTGGGTTACGTGGTGTGGCAAAGCGAATATTTCCACGACCGCCGCGACCGCCTTTAGCAACCGTAAATTCTTGGTCTTTTTCGATTAAGTCAACTAAAACATCACCAGTTTCGTTATCTTTAACAGTCGTTCCTTGAGGAACATGAACAATCAAATCTTCGGCTCCACGACCGTGCATTCCTTTGTTCATCCCTTTTTCACCTGGTTTACCACGGAAAATACGGTTATAACGGAAATCCATTAAAGTTGACATTCCTTCATCAACTTTAAAGATTACAGAACCGCCTTTTCCCCCGTCACCACCGGCAGGTCCACCATCTGGAACATATTTTTCACGGCGAAAAGCAACTGCACCATCGCCACCTTTACCAGCTTTTACTTCAATTCGTGCTGTATCTAAAAACAAAGACATACAGTTTCTCCTCTAAATTTTCTTTATATAGTTTATTTATTATTTTTCCACAAAAATGCGTGCTATCTATTATAGCATTTTATCAGCTTTTTTTATAGCTTACTCTGTGCTAAAAAAGTGACAATCCTAAATTATCACTTTTTTTATTTTTAATTTGAACTTGTTGTTGTGCTTTGAGCAGTATTTTCACTACTTGCATCAGTCTTTTTCGCATTTTGAGCAGAAATAGATGCTGATTTTGAGGTAGATAATTTTGAAAGATAAGCATCATAAGCAGCTTTTGGCTTCGTATAAATACCAGCTTCCATATCTACAACTTGTGGTGCTTGAACTTGTTTAGCAACACTTGGATAATATGGCAGGCGGTCAGCTAATTGACTCAATGAAACTCGAACCTGATTCCCGTCACTCATATCAATGGCAATGAAATCTTTCGTCGCATCTGTAGGAGTTTTAGTAACATTAGTCATCAGTGATTTTATTGCTGGTTTAAGCGTTTCATAAGCATTTACAAAAGTTTTAACTTCTTCATCATTAAAATTTTGTAAAACTGGCAATTTCTCAAGCTTAGTTGCATCAACTGGTGTTGTAATCACGTAACCGTTATTTAAGACAAGGTAAGTTTGATCATTACGTTTGACATAGACACTGTTTGTATGTTCTTTTACAATGGCCTCAAAGCGATTAGGAAAATGGTAATTGATTGTAACGGCAGAAATTCTAGGGAATTTTTGTTCAATTGTCGCTTCAATTTTTTCCTTATTATTTAGGATATTAAAAATACTATCACTTGTTTGAATTCCAGAAGCTAATGCAACTTGTTCGCTACTTTCATTCGCATTTCCAGAAACACTAAAAGTTGATATTTTGCTTAAAGGTGAAATCAAATAAAGAGAGCCAACGAATACCAGAACAACAATTGCTAAGGCTGGCCACATTTTCTTTAAAAGTGGAGCTGAACCTTTAAATAAAGAAGAAAATCTCGAAGGTCTTTTGATTTGCTCTTCTTCATACTCATATTCATTCTCTTGAGAAAGTTGTTCTAACTGAGCAATAATTTTTTCATTTTCAATCGGAGCTTCGCTTGATTGAGTTTCTTCGTTATTAGTCTCAAAGCCTTCTTCTAACAACTCAGCTGACTCAGCTTCGTCTCTAGTGTCATCAAAGTTTTTTTCAGTTTTTGGGAGACTTTTAAGAAAAGGTGAAGAAAAATGAACCTTTTTAGGTTGATTTGCTTTCTTTTCTTTTTTGGCTTCTTCTGCTTTTCTTTTCTGATATTCAAGATGTTTTTGCTGCCAAGGGGTTAAGTTATTATCTTTTTCACTCATTTATTTACTAATTTCTTTCACTAGATTGTAAAGGCGTTGGCTAGCATCTGGAACGCCCGCTTTTAGACTAGCTGCTTGCATTTCTTGATACTTCTCATTATTTTCGAGTATATTTGAAATAGCTTCAACCAAAGTTTGACCCGTTAGGTCTTCGTCTTTGATGATAATAGCTGCACCTTGGTCAACGTATTCTTGAGCATTTTTAGTCTGTTGGTCAGCTGTCACATTTGGACTTGGGACATAAACGGCTGGTAAGCCTAAAGCGGTAACTTCAGCAATAGTTGTTGAACCAGACCGTCCTAAAAAGAGCTGACTTTTTGCCAAAAGTTCTGTCATATTATTAATATAAGGACGAATATCTAAATTAGAATTTTCTTTATATTGATTAAAAGTTTCCTTGTAATCATCATAATAAATCTCTCCTGAAGCATAAACGGTTTTAAATGAACGTTGTGCTAATTCAGGAAGGGCTTCAATAAAAGCATTGTTAAGTTTTAAAGCGCCACGTGAGCCACCAAAAATAACAACCGTTGGCTCTTCAAATTTTTCTACTTGAGCCGCTGCATCTGCAACTTCTTGTGCCCTTGGATTTCCAGTAAAAGTCGTTTTGCTCGCTGGAAAATATTGTTCTGCTGCGTGAAAACCTACTGCAATTCGGTCAACTTTTTTAGCAAGAAAACGATTAGTTATTCCTGGGAAAGAATTTCCTTCATGTATAATTGTTGGAATTTTTAATTGCGCAGCAGCATAAACAACTGGCCCTGCCACATATCCACCAGTTCCCAAAACAACATCCGGTTTAAATTCTTTCATAATTTTTTTAGCATCTGAGACAGATTTAAAAAACTTATAAGCTGTTTTTAAATTTTGCGGACTAAGTGAACGACGTAATCCTTGGATATCAACTGTTTTTAATTTAATTCCTGCTTGAGGGACAATTTTTGCCTCCAAGCCTTTTTTCGTTCCAATATAAAGCACTTCTGTATCTGGTTCTACTTTTTCCAAATACTTAAGGAAAGCTAGCGCTGGATAAATATGACCGCCTGTGCCGCCACCTGTAATGATAATTCGCATGTTTGTTTTTCTCCAATAGTTTGGGGATTCTCTGACAAATATTTTTGTACCCAAGTTTCATTAAATCCTGTTCTCTAATAAACAAGAAAATAATGATAGAAATAAAGTACAAATTAAAACTGATAGCTGTCAGCAAGATGAATCGTAATTATTCTTTCTGTCAGTAAAATTAATTTTAACATAAATTAATTCAATAGTTGTCAGTACTTTTATTTTTTCAAATTTTCAAAGGCTTTGATGAATAAATCACCGCGTTCTTCAAAAGTTTTATATTGGTCCCAACTTGCACAAGCTGGACTAAGTAAAATTGTATCTCCTGCTTGCGTTTGAGGTAGAATTTCTTCAAGGGCTTTTGCAACATTTTCACTATCAAAAACGGGAATATTCAATTTTTCTGCAGTCAAACGTAATTTATTTGCTGTTTGACCAAAAACAACCATTCCTTTCAAATCTTGCAAATCTTTTTCTAACTCTTCAAAACCATTTCCACGATCAAGTCCGCCAGCTAAAAGCCAAAGTTTACTATTATCAAAACCAGAAAGTGCTTTTTGAGTAGCCAAAATATTGGTAGCCTTGCTGTCGTTATAGATTTTACGACCCTCAATTTCACCAAGATATTGCAGACGATGTTTTACACCAGCAAAACTTGTCAGCACTTCTACAATCGCTTCATTTTTTGTCCCTTGTAATTTTGAAGCTACAATGGCTGCTAAAGCATTTTCTAGATTGTGCTCACCAGGAAGTGAAAGTTCAGAAACTTCCATGATATATTCATCATTAAAATAAATTTTTCCATCTTTAGAATAAGCACCATTAACTTTTTCTTTTGTTGAAAAAGCAAGAACAGTCGCTTTCGTTTTGTCAGCCAAATTACGACATTTTTCTTGATTAAAATTGAGAATCAAGAAATCATCTGAGGTCATATTTTCTTGAATTCGCCATTTTGCAGATTCATATGCCTTTTGCGAACCATGATAGTCTAAGTGAGCTGAAAATAAATTTGTAATTAAGGCAATTTTAGGGCGGAAGCTATCAATGCCCATCAATTGAAAACTTGAAAGTTCCATCACTAATGTATCAGAAGCACTCGCTTTTTCGGCTACTTCTGACGCTGGAAAACCAATATTCCCTGACAATTTTGCTGACTGACCATCGGCATTTAAAATATCAGCAATCAATGTTGTCGTCGTTGTTTTCCCATTGGTTCCGGTAATTCCAATAATTGGAGCTTCACTGATAAGATAAGCAAGTTCAACCTCAGTAATTACAGGAATCTTCAATGCTTCAGCTCGTTCAACCATTGGGTTATCATAACGAATTCCTGGATTTTTAACCATTAGTGCAAAATCTTCATCCAATAAATCAATAGGATGACTCCCTGTGATGACTTTAATTCCTTCTTCTAAAAGTAATTGCGCTTCTTTATTTTCTTCAAAAGGTTTGCCATCATTGACCGTAACAATCGCACCCAACTCATTGAGCACAAGGGCAGCAGCCATTCCAGAACGGGCAAGTCCAAGAACTAAGATTTTTTGATCTTTAAATTTCGTTATTTTTTTCATTTTCTATTCCTTTTTAAGTTGTCAGTAAAATATTTCACTGACGACTTTATCTAATCTATTTTACCCCTAATCGGGCTTTTTTTCAACAGTCTTATTTACTGACAAGTCTGTCAGTAATTTTTTCAAAAAAACACAAAAAGCTGACCTATTTGTCAGCTTAATTTTTAATAATATAGAACTCATCAAGAAGAATCATTTCCAACCTAGAAAAGTCATTGTTAGCTTTGCTGACTTACAAATATACTATTTGTTACACCGAGAGTCAGCAGTAGTGAATCTGGAAAGGTAGTCTCCAAGCATCTACACTTTATCCTGTTATAAAGTATGAGACTTAGAGCGCTTGAGCATCTTCTTCTGAGGTTCTAATTCGAATTACACGCTCAACTGGTTGAATGAAGATTTTACCATCTCCCACTTCGCCCGTTTGAACTGCTTTAATAATTACATTAACAATATCATCAACTTTTTCATCGATTGATACAATTTCTATCTTTAACTTTGAAAGTAAAGTAGTTTCAATTCGTTGACCACGAACATATTCTGTAAATCCTTTTTGTTCACCATAACCCAAAACTTGAGAAACTGTCATCCCATGCACCAAGCCATTATCTGATAGGGCTGCTTTCAAATCTTCTAATTTATCTGTCCGAATAATCGCTTCAATTTTTTTCATATTTTTTCTCTCTTTGTATCTTACATTTTTACTGACAGACTTGTCAGCATACTTCAAAGACATCATTCAAAATTGATTTTACTGACAAACTCACAATTTTATATAAGAAATATCTGTCAGTAAAATTAAACTTAAGAATCCAAACCTAAGAAGGTTGGATAAGCAGTTTCTTCGTGCTCACTGTCGTCAAGTCCAATAGCTTCAGCACGGTCAGATACACGAATTGGCATAAACAAGGCAATTACTTTAATAATGACCCAACTCACAAGAGCAGTGAAAATAACTGTGAAAACAACCGCAGATACATTAGCCAAAAGTAATTTCCCAGAGCCATAGATCAAACCAGCGTATCCTTTTTCTGGTGCCAAAGCCGGCGTTGCAAAAATTCCTGTCATAATTCCGCCAAACATCCCGCCAATACCGTGACAACCAAAAGCATCTAAAGCATCATCATATCCCAATTTCTTTTTAACTACAGAAATCATAAAGTATGACAAAGGACTAACCAAAAGACCAATAATCAATGACGACCATAAAGAAACAAAACCAGCTCCTGGAGTAATAGCCACCAAACCAACTACCGCACCAGAACAAGCACCCACAATTGAAGGTTTACCAATCAATATTTTTTCAACAATCATCCACGAAAACATTGCTGCTGCAGCTGCTGTATTAGTCGTCATAAAAGCATTAATTGCCACACCATTGGCAGCAAGTGCTGACCCAGCATTAAAGCCAAACCAACCAAACCATAGGAGACCAGCGCCCAAAACAACAAAAGGAATATTATGTGGACGATAATCTAAACGCTCATAATCTCGACGCTTTCCAAGCACTAACGCAAGTACAAGTCCTGTCACCCCACTTGAAATGTGAACAACATCTCCACCTGCAAAGTCAATCGCATGAATTTGAGCCAAAAATCCACCGCCCCAAACCATATGAGCCAAAGGATAATAAACTAAAATTAACCAAGCAGTCATAAAAATCAAAATTGGTGTAAATCTCATTCTTCCAACAACAGATCCCGTAATTAGAGCTACTGTGATAATCGAGAACATCATTTGAAAACCAGAAAAAAGTCCATCTGGAATATGATTAGCAGGGAAAAGTGAATTTTTAGCCATATCCACACCATTCATAAACAAATGGTTGAAATCACCAATCCAACTATTGCTTCCTGAAAATGAAAATGAGAAGCCAATAATTATCCATAAAATAGAAGCCAGAGCCATTGGTGCGAGAGACATCATCATTGTGTTTAACACATTTTTTCGGCGTCCAAGTCCCCCATAAAAAAATGCTAATGCAGGCGTCATCAAAAATACCAATGCCGCACAAATTAAAATAAATGCAATTGAGCCTGTGTCCATAAAATTTCTCCTTTAAAAGTTCGAGATTAAAACAGAATATTTATCAATATTTTCTGATAATTTAATCATGTAATAAAATATAACACAACTTTCTAAACAAGTCAATTGTTTTTATATTTGATGTTATAAAATATAACATATGCCACAAAAAAAGAACTGCCTTTTAGCAATTCTCTTATTCTTTATTTTATTTTCGGGAATTTTAGTGTAAAAGTTGAACCAAGACCCAGTTCTGAATTTACCTCAATTTCCCCTTGATAATTTTCTGCCAATCGAGCTAAAATTGGTAAACCTAAACCAGTTCCACCAATTTCTCGATTGCGAGCCTTGTCCGCTCTAAAGAAACGTTCAAAAAGATGATCAATATCTTCTTCTGAAATTCCAATTCCTTTGTCAGATACACTCGTAATCACAAACTGTTCATCCTCATAAACAGTAATCACGATTTCTTTACGATCATCAGGAGAGTATTTAGCAGCATTATCTAACAGAATTCTTAAGCCTTGTTCAAAATGATTTTCTGAAATTCGCGCATGAGTGGGATAAATAAGCCGGTTATCAAGCACTATTTCAAAATCATCATGCAAAAGCTGAAAATTCTTAAGGGCCCGATTACAAACTTTTCCAACATCACAATCCAGTTCTTCACTTGATAAATCAACATTTTCAAGACGAGCAAGAGCCAACATCTCCTCAAGCATTTTCTTCATTCGATCAACTTCATCTAAACTTGCCTGCAATGATTCATCTAGTACTTCTGGATCATTTTTCCCCCACCGATTCAGCAAGTTAATATGTCCATCCAAGACAGCTAAAGGTGTTCTTAATTCATGAGAAACATCAGAAACAAAGCGATTTTGCTGTTCAAGATATGCCTTCATCTTCAACATCATATCATTGTAAACGTGAGCCAACTCTTCGATTTCATCTCCGCTTTGAATTTCAATCGGTTCAAAATCATTTGTTGGATCATTTGCCATTTCTTGCATGCCCTGATAAAGCTTTTCCAATGGTTTCATAAAGTAATTAGCCATGAAATAACCAATCAACTGAGCGATAATCAAGGCAACAATTTCTAAAATTAACAAGACAATCAAAAGAAGATTAGAAATTCGATGATAAGTCGTCGTATCATAAAAAGCCTGTAAGTATCCTACAACTTGTCCTGTTGACTTAGAAATAATTTTTCTCTGAACTAAATAACCTGGATTCTCTCCCCGAATCTCTTTCATTTCATTATTAGCCTGATTCTGAAAACCAAAAGTATGTCGATTCGTTGAATACAATAATTTATGATTTAAATCATAAATATAAAATGCTTTCCGTGTGCCAATGATACTACCCAAACTCATTCCTTCAGACTCACCATTTTGAATCTTTGATGTCGCTTCAATATATGTGTTCAAATTCGATGAATTCAAAGGAGCATCTGCTTTTTCTAAGACTTCCTCAACACTATCCATAGAGCGAGTTAATAATTGTTGTTCTTCTTTAATAAAAGAACTGATTGTCAATTGATAAGTCAAAGTAGCAAACAAAGTAAAAGTAATAAAACAAAAAACGGTGTTAGCAAAAGCCCACCTAAGCATGATAGACCGCTTAGCCGAACTTTCCTCAACCGTCTCTTTTTTCTTATTGAAAGTAAATAATTTTTTCATATTATTTTTTATTTGCGTTCACGCATTACATAACCTAAGCCACGAACAGTTTGAATATAGCTATCTTGACCTTCAACATCAATTTTATTTCTAAGATAACGAATATAAACATCCACAACATTTGTTTCTGTTCCTTCTTCATATCCCCAAACTTGTGAAACTAAATGTTCACGAGTCACAACATCGCCAACATTTTGCATCAATGTCAAAAGGAGGTCATACTCACGACGTGTTAAATCAATTACTTTTTTACCACGATGAACTGTGCGATTCGTTTTATCAATCACAAGATCACGGAAAGAAGTATTTTCAGCACGTTCAACGGCATGACCATGCTCTTCACGACGGAAGAAAGCACGAACACGCGCCAAAAGTTCCTCAATCGCAAAAGGTTTAGTGATATAATCATCAGCCCCAATATCAAGACCAGCAACACGGTCCATCGTTGAATCACGCGCCGTCATCATAATGATTGGTGTATCTTTTTCTTTTCGTAAACGACGGGCTACCTCAAAACCGTCAAGTTCAGGAAGCATCAAATCAAGCAAGATTAAATCATAATCTTTTGAAGTTGCTTCTTCAAGACCGGAACGACCATTATCTTTAATCTCAGTCGCATAGCCTTCATGTTCTAATTCTAATGAGACGAATCGCGCTAAATTCTTTTCATCCTCAATAATCAAAATTTTCTTTGAAGTCATATCATTCTCCTTTGTTAAAAAAACTGTATAATTCGATTTCTTATAATACTATTATAAGATAAATTTAATTTATGTACAAACTATTTGACGCTTTTTTTAAATTGTTTTCGCTTTCTTATGCTTTAAGGCTGAAATCCTTTGAAAATGAGAGCTGTCTAATCAAATAATCCATTCAAACCATCAAAAGGGGATTTCTTTTCTTCCAATTTTTCTTCTTGTTGTTTGGCATAATCTTCTTCACTCAAAACAGACCAGAATTTACCAGCCGGCAACTCTTCTGCCTCTTCATCTTCAGCAAAAATTTGCAAAGGAATTTCCAATAAAAGATTATCAGTGATTGATTCATCTAAACTGATTAAATCTTTATCCAAAACAATAATCAAATCATTGTCTAATAATTCTTGATTCCCTCTCAAACTCTCTTCAGTCGCAAAAATTTCATTGACAAGAAGATCAATTGGATACTCGACTGGTTTTAAACTTCTTGACGAAGGCAATGTCAATACTGTTTTAATTTTATAATCTAAATAGAATAAATCATCATCATAAGCAATTTCACCTTTAACCTCAATTGGTTGACAATCCAAAATTTCTTGTGAACGTTTGAGCAACTCTTCGCGTAGATCTAATTCTTCATTGAAACTAATCTGTTTTTTTTTCGTTAATTCATTTAAAGACCATTTCATCTTTTAATATTCTCCCACAATTTAATTATTTTTCTTTATTTTATCTTATTTCTATATTTTTTCATAATAAAAAGCTGTCAAATGACAACTTTTACAGGTAAAAATAAAAATGGTCGAATGACCATTTCTATTATTGTTTGCCGTATTTCTTTTCGAAACGAGCGATACGTCCGTCCGCTGCTTGGAATTTTTGACGACCTGTATAGAATGGATGTGAATCTGAAGAGATTTCAACACGGATCAATGGATAAGTGTTTCCGTCTTCCCATTCAACAGTTTCCTTAGAACCTTTAGTTGAACCAGTCAAAAATTTGAATCCAGTTGTAGTGTCCATGAAGACTACTGGTTGGTAATTTGGATGGATATTTTGTTTCATCGTTAGAATTTCCTTTCTGCCTTGGACTGTTTGCCAGACCAAAGTTGTACGAATACTTAAATATTCTATCAAATTTATAGATAAATTTCAAGTTAAAATTTTCTTTTGTCAAGAAAAAAACTTTACAAACTTTTCAATTCTTAAAAAAAGTAAATTTACTCCAATAAAAATTTTCTATAATAATATTTTCCAGTAGTATCTCTAGCATAAAGTCCAATCTTACGTTGATTAATTCCGAGTTCTTTTATTTTAGTTATCCACTCATTTTTAGCTATGAAATAAGTTGCATCTTCTTGCGGATTAAGTAAAATTGGTAGTTTGGCACTTTCGTACTCGAAATCTCTAGGCATCATAAATATTATTTTTTTCCGCCTTTTTCTTAACCAACTTTTTTGATAAAGACCGACTTCATAAATCTTTACGGGAACGGATCCAATATTTACAAGATCAATAGACCACAAAGATATTTTTTCTCCAGAGAATATTTTATAAGAAATCCAATAGTCAACTTCTAATTTTTTTCGATAGTCTCTTCTTGCCAAATAAAGCGAAACAATAACTACAGCTATAGTTCCAATCGCACTCAAGGCATCCCAGACATTTCCTAAATCGATAATCATGAGTCACTCGCTTTCTCATTTTATACTCATGATTTTATCATATCATTTTAGCCTTTTCAAAGGAAATCCTCTTTTTATTTTCTAGATTATTATTCCCTTTTCTCTCAAATTTTCTTTACAGTCTTCAAGATAATCATTATTATGTTCAGGATAGATCGGGAAGGTTTGAACCACTTCTTCTAGTTCTATATATACTTTAGAAGTTTGTCCCCGATATAAAGGATTTAGCCATTTTTCATCCGGATGATAGCCTCTTTTTCTCATTTCAGTCATGACTTGTAAATGATATTGAAAAAGTTTATAGGGCGAATAATAAAAAACATAATTAACTGTTGAATGTGGTTTCCCCCAGCCTTTTCCTCGAAGGGCACAACATTCACGATGCTGTCCCAAAAGTTGCTGTCTTGGAAGCTTTTTGATTAAAGCTTCATGCCAAAGTCTCATATTCTCCCCTTTCATACTTAGAATGCAAAAAATTTCTTTATTAAAAAATCCTCCCGAAGTAGAATTCTCTTTTCCCTATTTGAATCAGATATTAATTGTTGATTTCCGATTGTTCAACCGATGAGTTCTAGAATTAACAATTAATATCTGAAATAAAGATATATCTATTATACCTTGATAAAAGGATGCCCTCAAGTAATTTGATTAGTTGATTTTTTAAAGAAACCTATTTTCCAATTACATAACGTAAGCGACTAGCTTGATCTTTGCTTAAAACTTGATAAGAAAATAAATTACTATAACCTGTTCCTGATTGCGAAATTAATATTGAACCATCAGAACGAATTTTTTCTACAAAGGCAACATGACCATAAGTGGCATCAGCTCCGTCTTGCCCTGCCTTAAAACTTACGGCACTATGAAGTTGAGGAGTTGATGTAACTTGATAACCTGCTTGATTTTGCCAATCCTTACCATTCCCCATATATTGGCCATAGTTAATCCCAAACTCTTTCGCTCGATTATAGACCCACCAAGTACATTGTCTATAAGCATAAGTTTGGGTTGAATAATTATCAATATTCATTGGTCTATCAATCGTCCAACCCGCTGGAGTTCCAGGCAAACTGTCAGAAGGCATTGTTTTCCAAGCAATAGCTCCATATTTCCAACCTACAGATAATAAACTATTCTGCTCAAATATATTCGTTGTATAATTATGTGCACCTGACTGAGCATTAGGATTATAAGAAACATAAAGATTGACTGTTCCAGCTGAATAAAAGACAGGATTTGCATTATTGTCCCAACGCCAACCTAGATTGACCAAAGTTTGCGCTTCATATTTACTCAAGGTATAATAATGATCCCCACCTTTAACATTGGGATTATAAAGCCGATAAACTGGTTCACCAGAATTTGCTGCTTGCCAACCAATCCCCTCGTCACGCCAACCCAAATTTTTAAGAGAATTTCCTTCATAAAAATTTGTGGTATAAAAATGTTCCCCACTATTAGGGTTATAAAGTCGATAAACTGGGCTTTTCGAACTTGCTCTCACCTGAGTTCCATTAGCGATATTCCAAGCACCCACTGCTGTTATAATACCAAGCAGCAAAAAAACCTTTTTTCCTTGCATCCAAATCCTCCATTTTAGCCTAGCCTTATGCTATCTAAACTAATGTATTCTATTTAAACTCTATAATAGGTCACCTAAAATGTCAAGCGATTTCATTTAGTAATCTAGATATCTAAAAAGTTAAAACGGCAATTTCAGGAGCTACACCAAATCTGGCTGATAAATGAGTCGTTCCTATCCCGGTATTAACATAAAGTTTTTCATTTACTCCTAACTGATAAAGTCCACCAGTATAGTTATTCGCATGGCTCATCAATGCCGTAGCTTTCTTTTGAATTTGAGGAATAAGTGGGATGTTTATTTGACCGCCATGACTATGACCAGAAAGAATTAATTCATAACCCTTATTTTGATATTGGCTAACTTCATCCGGCTCATGAGTCAATAATATATCATAACTCGTTTCAGCCATTTGATTTGGCGAGGGAAATTGCGGATTTCCTAACAAAGCATCATCCAAACCTGTGAATAAAATTTTCTTACCATTATCCAAAGTAAAAACTTGATTTTCATTACTTAAAAGAGAGAAATCAGATTCAGCCATAATATTTGCATATTCTCTGACAGCTCCCCCACCATAATCTCGATTGCCCCAAATTGCAATTTTTCCATATTTTGCTTTCAGACTTTTTAACTTAGAAATAACGGCTTCATTTTCATTGTATTGTGAATAATTATCATATAAATCTCCCGAGAAAATAATAAAATCAGGATTTTGTTCATTTGTTTTTTGAATCACTTTATCTAATCGATCAGCATTAAAATCTTTTTTTATATGTAAATCAGACAACTGAACAATTTTCAAATTTTCTTTAGAATTTGTATTATTCACTTGATGCTCATTGACTACTAAACGATAAGGTTCAACTTTAAAAACGTAGTAAAAGACTCCTATAAAAGTACATATTATAAGAATAATAAGTGAAAATACTATTTTTTTAATTTTCATATCTCTAGATTATAACATATTGCGTATTTTTTAAACTTACAAAAAGAATTCACTTTTTATAAGTGCATGCTACATATAATTATAGAAATGCGTAATCAATAGATGGTTGAAATTTAAAGTTTATAAACAAAAATTCATGAGGAAATTTGATTATTTTACCAGTAAATAAGTGAGGAACATCTTCTTCTCGATAAAAACTAACTTAGAAAAAACCTATCATTATGCTTTTTTATTATTAATATTTTGAGTATAACTTTGAACCTCAACTTCTAAAATTACTTTGTATGCTTGATAATGCCTCTAAAAATATTTTATTCACTTTCTGAAGTAATAAAACTTGTAAACGAGACGATGAAAAAACGCCTAGATTAGTAGGCGCTTTAGAAGTATTTATGAAAAAGTTTATTTTTTTGAAATAGATTTATTATAGAACTTATTTCTTAAATGAATAATAAAAAATATTTAATAACTTATACTTTGTTTGAATCTTCGGCTTCGGAGAAAATAAGAATCATTAACAACTAATCCAAGTTCCCTATAACTGAACTTCTCTAATTTAAGACTATATTTTCAATAACCTCAAAGTATTTTTAGTAAAATAATAGACAATTTTGTAAAAGTGTCTTTTTAATTATTGAAATAATGTGTTAAAATGTATTTTATATCTTACAGGAGTTTTAAAAATGAAAAAATTAATTGTTGCATTATCTACATGTACTCTTTTAACATGTATACTATTCACTACTTCACCTTCAATGGCGGACCAACTTGATACTCCATCATCGGATATTTCTGCAAAAGCCGAACAAGAATGGTATGGTATTTCAACGATTGAATTTTTCAATATGGGACTTGACTCTGGAATTGTTGATGTAACACAAGGTGACATTATCACTGGGAGGGCTACCTTCGGTTATTATGGTGGTGACTCCCTTACAACTCAAGACATAATTGTGAACTCTAACCTTGACTATGTAGTTATTTCAAATATCACTATTGATAATAATTCCCATACGGGTACCTTTGATATTATCATAGATACTTCTAATATTAGTTCTGGAAACCAGACATTTCAACTTAACGTTACAGATGCACTTCCTGAAAATGATCGGCATGTAACTCCCTATTCAATAACAAATATGATTCAGATTAATGAGGCACCTAAGCCCGATCCAGATCCAGATCCAGATCCTGATCCTACTCCAGACCCTGAACCCACTCCAAATCCCGAACCTACTCCAAATCTTGAACCTGCTCCAAATCCTGAACCTGCTCACTCTATAAATAAAAATACATTAAATGTTTCAAAAGATTCTATTGTCTTGGATAACAAGATCACAAAAGCTTCAGAAGAAGGAAATATAAGAATATTACCAGAAACTGGTGTTAATAGCAATACTGATCTTAGTTTTGTACTAATCGGAATCATAATAATAAGTTCAGCAGTAACAATCTTATACAAAAATAGATAATAAAAAAACTCAGTAGTTCTGAGTTTTTTTATTATCCAATGAGCAGTATACTGTCACACACTCAAAATCAGTTATATCAACACTTTATTTTTTGAAGTTATCCATGAGATCCATGAACTACCGACGTTTTTTAGCATCTTCCAAAACTGTTAAAACACCTATTTCAAAGGGTTTACAGCACTTTTAATGAAATTAGATATACTTACTTTTTTACGGTTTTAGACTATTTCTGCTACTTTTTTGCTACCTAATTATTTATGGTTCTTTCTAGACTCAGCGAAAGTAATTCTAGCGTTCTAATTCAACTGTAATCTCTATCTCTTCTTCTTCAAATTCGTTTATAACACGGGCAGTATTCACCTCAATGACTTTACAATTCATAAAATCATCAAATATATCGGAATTCTTATAGTCTTTTACCATAATTTCGTCACTATCTTTAAATTTTAATGCTACTATGTTCCCGTCAGCAATTAGTTCTAATACTTGTTTTAAATTCACGCTTCACTCTCCATTTATTTATGGTCCTTGCTGGACTCGAACCAGCGACCGAACGGTTAGCTACCAACTGAGCTAACTATCAATGAACATAAATTGTTACTTTTTCAAAAAAACTTATGAAAAAAATCAATACATTTTCTTTATTTAATCATTGACGTGTCCATAAATATTTTGGAAATAATTGTATATTTGGAACTGTCATTTTTATCCATCATCTCTAAATCTCCATCAGCATTAACCATGAACTCATTAATTTTAGTTTTATTTGCAATTGCTGCTCCACCATTTGGATTCTCTGTGTAATCTATTCTAAAAATATCTGCATAAACAATGTTATTTTCTAAATGAACATTTACATCATAATATATGTCTAATATTGGATTGATACCTTCACTCTCAAAAAGTGCATCTTGAACAGCTACCACCCAGTATAATACTTCTTTTTCATTTATTTTTTTTTGATTGACTATAGGAAAAATTTTTGAAGATACCTTTAGGTTTGGGTAATTTGCAAAATCTAAACTTTTTAAAAAACCATTATTATCTATTGCAAAGTAGTCCCTTGAATCAACATGAACCTGTGTAACGTCAATTCTTGCTGTTCTTTCACCAAAATCGTCCCTTTTAACTATAATTCTCTCTGGTCTATCATCAAGTGGATGTTCTCCTTCATACATTGCAATCCATTGTTTGAATTGCAAATCAGATAAATTTTTTGTATCAACTATTTTGCTTTGTTGCGATGATTGTGTGGACTGGCTTTGCTGTGAACTGGTGGATTGAGTAGAATTATCACTTTGTGGACTCTTATTCTTAGTTTTTGATGATGTCTCCGCTTTAGAACTATTGCTTGTATTTGATTTTTGAGAGTTACATGACCCCAACGTCAAAAGTAATAACAGGGAAATTGTGGTAATTGCAAATTTTTTCATAAATATACTCCTATATTTCATACTAATGAAAGACTATCATAAATAATGATTCAATACAAACAGCAAGATTTTCTCAAAAAATGCCAGCAGATTGCTGACATCCATGTTTAAGACCCTCATTATATCATATAAAACAAAATAAAAAAGCCACTCCGAAGAGCAGCTAATGAGGAGAGTAAAACTCTTCATCGATGTCCAATAATATTATAGCACAAAAAAAGCCCCACGAGAGTGAGGCGTTTAGCAAAATATGCAGTGAGTATTTCATGGATTAAAATACTCAGTGATTATTTATGGTAACTAATTATAGCGCTATCATTATTTTTTGTCAAGAAAAAAGCGCCCCAGTTAGGAGAGGAACGCTTAGGAGTCTTTATGAAAAAGTTTTTTTGGAATAAGAACATTATATAACTTTCCGTTTTCTTTGTAAAGAAAAACGCCATCGCTTTGGAAAATGGCGCTTTATCTCTTCATAAACACTTAGCTATTTGTATTTGTAATTGGAATAGCATTCATGATTCCATCATTATAACAACATCAATAAAATGACGAAGTAACATTTGTTAACAAAAAACACCCCCGATTAAGGGGTGTCAGTGTTAGAAATTTAATTATAGCAAACTTCTTAACGAGAACAAAGAAAAACGCCCCGGAGGGCGAAATAATTTTTGTTTTTATATTTTTGAATTATTGTTGTATAATTAAGTTAAAAATTTATGAAAAGAGGCCTTATGCCAACATCTATCTCTATTAGAAAGTCATCTTGTTTTTTAATTCCAGAAGGAACCACTCAAATTTTAAAGTCTGGTGTTTCAATCGGATCAATCTCTCCTACTGATCAAACCGTTGCAATAGATGGAGCTATATTCAAAAAATTTCTTGCTACATTCACTAAAAGTGTACAAGAGGATATTTTGGTATTTATACCTCAAATCGACGATTACACTTCAATTGAACAATATCAAAAAGCTGTTAATTTTGATATTTTTTATTCAGAAACTCAAAATCTTTTGTTTTTAACTTCACCTACCGCAATCACTAAAGTTTTTTTAAGTGAATTAAAAAAAGTTGATGAGGTTAATTTAGAATACTCTACACTTGCTTTTGACTTGGAAGCAATATCAAATTCAATGGCTAGCACTCGAGGAATCAGATTTAGTAGTGAAGATATTGGCGTATCAAGTAAAGCATTAAATGGCGATGAAGTTGATGTAAATAATGAAGCTATCGAAGCTCTAGAATCTGGTACCGCAACTCAAATACTAGGCAATATAGATATTTTAAACAAATCTAGAACAATTTTATTAACCCAATCGGGTACTTTAGTCGTATACTCAAGTATCATAGATTTATCCACTAAAGAATATCCCATGCTTGAGTTTTCACTTGCTACTCTCAAAGAGTTGAATATAATTTAAAAATAAAAGCCAACTTTTTAAAGTTGGCTTTTACAATATTTTAGACAGCGGAATGTATTCATTAATCATTTTTTTGATTGACTCAGGATTCTCAGATACACCATAAATTTGATGCAATGTAGAAGTTATTTTTAAATCCCCATCTCTAAATGTCAAATTAAATTTATCTATTTTGTCTCCACCTAAATGCCGAACGGTTAGACGATAAAATGGATTGAATGCCGTTTTACTTGTTTGAATACTCACCTCATATCTTTGCTTTTCTCCTTCTGCAATTGAATACTTGGCAAACATCATATTTCTTATTTTTTCAAATTCCTCCCACTTTTCCTTTGCATCCCTATACGAAATTTGGTAGTCAAATTTCAATATAATCCCAATTTTATCATAATCTTTGGGTGAAATCTTTATTTCTATATTAGCTTCAATTCCATTCTCCGACCTAACTACAAAAAACAAGTCTTGATGAGTATTCTTTCTAGATTTTTTATCTATAGATTTATAATTCAATTTAGATAAAACTTCTTTAAAGTAAGAATTGACGTCCAAAATCGTTGTATTACTTTCAGCAACAAATTGATATTTAGGAGAAAAAGAAATCGTATTTGCAGAAAAGTATGCACGTAATTTATTCCATTTAATATATATCCAATCTATTTCACTATAAAGAACCACGATAGCTGGAATTACACTAACAAATTCGACAAAATTAACTCCCCCACCATCAAATATATCATTAATTAATGTTACGAAAGTCCATATTAATGAAGCTAAAGCTAAAAAAATTATAGTCTTCTTCATAAATTATCCTCTTTATGTATATTATAGCACAAAAAACCCCCGCCGAAGCGGGGTTAATTTACTTTCTACTATTTAATTCTTTCAAAGCTGCTACTGGTACTTCTAATTTTTTTACTTCCTCCCAGCTGATCACGTTTTCCTTCTTACTGTATGCTACTTTTAGATATGCATCATGCTTGAGGATTCGGGATTCTATCAATTTTACCTGTTGGCTTTTTCCACTTTTGTCGTAACCTGTTAAATTATAACGATAGAGAGTTCCTGAAGTTCCGTTATTGTAATTTATTTTCTCGCTCTTACCATCTTGTGTTAGTTGAACGTAATATGGAGTAGTCCCATAATTTACTTTATACCAAACACAACCAGCCCCAATAATTATTACTAATACAGCAACTAAACCCCAAAATATTTTTTTCATTATTTTATCCCTCTAAATGTTTCGATACTTAAAGTATAACATTTTATAAGTGTTTCACTAAAAAAAGCCTGACCGAAGTCAGGGTTAATTTTATAGTTTATTCGCATTTAATCGACGTTGTAATTCTCTAACAGAATCAGAAACTGGACTAATTGTTCCATCTTGCGTCGTTCCAAGATGCTTTTGTAATGCTTTAATCGTAGCTTGCCCAAACAGCCCGTCTTGTCCAACTCCTAGGAATTTTTGCAATGCTTTGACCACATTTGAACCTGTCAGTGATGAATCAAACTGAGCCGCATAAATATTTTGATTAAAGGTTTGTTTGTATTGGTGGCTAATTACTCCATCTTTACCAGCGGTATCAAAGTATTCTTGCAATCGTTTAGCTGTCGCATTACCAAACTGACCATCAATATTTAACGTAACCATTTGAGGTTTACTGTCAGTATTTGCTGAACCTGAACTGACAATTCGATAAAAGTGATGTGGTAAGCGAGTGCTCATGTATGCATCATTCGTATCAACCGCAATTCCATTATGAGTATAAGAGCAGTGAATGAATGAACCGTTGCTTAAAAAAATGCCCGTGTGTCCGTCTGAACCAGCTGAACCTCCCGGAGTGCCTGAGATAAAAATATCCCCTCGTTGCACTTCTCCTCGACTTATTTCTTTCAGTTTTGTTCCTGACATCCCAAACAAGGTTTCAGTATTACCCATTGAACCAGCTGACAGAAAACCACCAGCAATCATAGAAAAGAATACTGACGAGCTGCAATCATAACTATTCGGGCCCATTCGTGAAGTCATTGAATAAGTAACTTTACCTTTTCGTGCTTGCATCCAAGCAATCATATTTTCAATACTTGACATTATTCGCCTCCTTCTGTGAATTCATGGTCAGCATCAGATGCCTTAACCACTTGAACACTATCGCCATTTTTTAAACTTTTTGTAAGTTCAGTTCCTTTTTTAGCTGCATGAGTGAAGTCATTATTCTTCCACCAAGCCCAAAGTGCAAAAACTGTTGTAATAACTGTGCTGACAGTATTATCGTCAAGTGGCAATGGATTCATGTTTAACGCTGTTAAAATTTGATTTAAAATTGCCAACCATAGCAATACTGTACGTGTGAGTGTTCCTTTATCTATTGTTTTCATGTTCTTTCTCCTTTAAATTATTTTAGTGATTATATATCCAATAACAGTTACGGCAAGAGTAAGCATAAAGCCCCAAGCCCACTTATTATTGGCCTCCATTTTTTCTATAAGTTTTGCATTTGCTTGGGCTATCAAAAGCGCTCGTTCTGCTTTATCTCTAACTGTTTCATAGTTATCCAACTTTGTTTCAATTCGAGCTAATCGTTCGAGTACTTCTCGCCATGCTTTTTCCTCCATTACCCCTTCTTTCTACTTTATTTCAAAAAGTACATCGCAGTACCCCGTGGTGCGCCAGTAGCTCCAGAAGCACCCCACCACTTTACTCGGC
>OCAM01000631.1_pt1 | contig 30256 bp, 27 predicted proteins | sample 1538281 | NCBI WGS metagenome assembly OCAM01 (sample SAMEA2580273, study PRJEB22360) | human gut metagenome | biome: human gut; feature: human-associated habitat; material: faeces | place: Denmark | collected 2008/2010 | reverse complement strand
GGTACGAACTTATTCGTGAATTATTCATATTTATAAAATTAATTTTGAACAGTTACTTATAATAAGGTATAGGATATGAAAAAGTTGTTGTCGCTTCCGCCGAATTTGGTGGCATGCTTCCATGAGATAGAGCGGGCCGACCGGAAAGAGTGGTTTTGTACGTCGGATCCCATCGGGCATAAATTAGGTTCGGGGGGAGGAACGGCATGGCTGTTGCAGGCCTGCAAGGCGTCCGAGACGGACGAAGGAGAAACATTTGCGGCGTGGCTGTCGCGTGAGAAACGCATCCTGCTGCATGCCGGAGGGCAGAGCCGGCGTTTGCCGGCCTACGCGCCTTCGGGGAAAATACTGACTCCGGTACCGGTGTTCCGGTGGAAGCGGGGACAACGCTTGGACCAGAATCTGTTGTCGCTGCAATTACCCCTTTACGAGCAGATTATGGAGCGTGCGCCGCATTCGTTGCATACGTTGATAGCCAGTGGCGACGTGTATATCCGTACCGACCGGCCTTTGCAGGACATCCCCGAGGCCGATGTGGTGTGCTACGGGATGTGGGTAGACCCGAGCCTGGCTCAAAACCATGGGGTATTCGTATCGGACCGCCGGTCGCCTGAGAGGTTGGCTTTCATGTTGCAGAAACCCAGTGTGGCCGAGTTGGGCGCACTGATGAGCAAGCACTTGTTCCTGATGGACATCGGAATCTGGTTGCTGAGCGACCGGGCGGTAGAACTGATGGTGAAGCGTTCTTATCGTGACGGCCGGTTGTCATATTACGACATGTACTCTGAGTTCGGCCTGGCATTGGGCGACCGTCCTACGCTGGACGATCCGGAACTGAACAGCCTGACGGTGGCCATCTTGCCTTTGGAAGGCGGGAGTTTTTACCATTACGGGACGAGCCGCGAGATGATTTCTTCCACGCTGGCCGTGCAGAACATCGTGACGGACCAACGGGAAATCATGCACCGCAAGGCCAAACCCCATCCGGCCATGTTCGTGCAGAATGCCGAAGTGGAAGTGAAGTTGGAGGCCGCGAACTCGGAACTTTGGATAGAGAACAGCTTCGTGGGGCGCGACTGGACATTGGCGTGCCGCAACATCATTACGGGGGTGCCTGAAAACCGTTGGCCGCTGAAGTTGGCCGATGGTTTGTGCATCGACGTGGTGCCGGTAGGCGAGGAGGCTTTTGCCGCCCGTCCTTACGGTTTCAACGATGCCTTCAAGGGTAGCCTGTCGGATGGGGCGGTCCTGTATCAGGGCATGCCCGTGACGGAGTGGCTGGCCGGGCGCGGCCTGAAACCGGAAGACATAGAAGAAAACCATGATTTGCAGGCGGCCCGTTTGTTTCCTTTGTGCGACAATGTGGAGGATTTGGGACGGGCTATGCGTTGGATGACCACCGAACCGGAACTGGAAGAAGGACGGAAGGTATGGCGGTCGGCCCGTAAGATGTCGGCCGACGAACTGTCGGCGTATGCCAACCTGCATCGCCTGACGCGCCAACGTGAGGTGTTCCGGACGAGGAATCTGCCTTTGTTGGCTGCCCATTATGAGCGCAGCGTGTTCTATCAGTTGAATCTGGACGAAGTGGCTCGCGGTTATGCCGCCGGGAGCTTGCCTTTGCCGGATGTGTTGCCGGAGAGTGCCGACGGACTGACGCGCATCAGCGATGCGATGTTCCGTGCCCGTGTGGCCGACCTGAAAGGTGAAGACGGACGGAAATATGAAGAACAGGCTTTCGGATTGATGCGCAAGATGCTGACCGGCACGGCCTGTGCGGTTCGGCAGTCGCCCCGTTTATCGGTTTATGCAGACCAGATCGTGTGGGGGCGCAGTCCGGTGCGTATCGACTTGGCCGGAGGGTGGACGGACACGCCGCCCTACAGCCTGATGGAGGGAGGGAACGTGGTGAACCTTTCCATCGAACTGAACGGGCAGCCCCCGTTGCAGGTGTACGTGAAGCCTTGCCGGGAACGCCATATCGTGATGCGTTCCATTGATTTGGGCGCGATGGAGGTGGTGCGTACGTATGACGAACTTGCGGCCTTCAATAAGGTAGGCTCTCCTTTTTCCATTCCGAAGGCAGCGTTGGTGTTGGCCGGTTTCCACCCGGATTTCAGTGCGGAAGTCCATGCGTCGTTAGAGGCGCAGTTGGAGGCTTTCGGGGCGGGTATCGAGATTACATTGCTGTCTGCCATTCCGGCCGGTTCCGGACTCGGGACAAGTTCTATTCTGGCTTCTACCGTGTTGGGAGCCGTCAATGACTTCTGCGGACTGGGATGGGACCGTTATGAAACAGGCAACCGTACGCTTGTGTTGGAACAGTTACTGACTACGGGCGGAGGTTGGCAAGACCAATACGGCGGTATCTTGCAGGGCGTGAAATTGCTTCAGACCCAACCGGGGGCTTGCCAACAGCCTTTGGTGCGCTGGTTGCCCGACTACGTGTTTACCGCACCTGAGTACCGGAAATGCCATTTGTTGTATTATACCGGCATTACACGTACGGCCAAGAACATCCTGGCGGAAATCGTGAAAGGGATGTTCCTGAACGAGACCGGCCGTTTGGAGTTGTTGGGCCGGATGAAGACACATGCCTTGGATATGTACGATGCCATACAGCGGAACTGTTTTGAGGAGACCGGCCGTTTGGTCAGGAGGTCATGGATGCAGAATTGCCGTTTGGACGCGGGGACGAATCCTGCGGCTGTCCGTGCGATTATTGAGAAAATAGACGACCTGTGCCTGGGGTATAAGTTGCCCGGTGCGGGGGGCGGCGGTTTCCTTTACATGATGGCCAAGGACGAAGAGGCGGCAGCCCGTATCCGGAAAATCTTAGTACAGGAGGCGGTGAACGACCGTGCCCGTTTTGTAGAGATGAGTTTGTCGGAAAAGGGATTGGAAGTGAGCCGTAGCTAAGGTTTATCCTTTCTTTCTTGCCGATAGAAAAACGTACGCCCCCGGAAACTATAAAGGTTTCCGGGGGCGTATGTCTTCGTGGACAGGACGGCGGATTACCGGTCCCTGTACATGTTTTCGTAATACTTCTGGTAGTCTCCGCTTGTCACGTTGTCCATCCATTCCTGATTGTCGAGATACCAACGGACGGTTTTCTCGATGCCTTCTTCGAATTGCAGGCTGGGTTCCCAGCCCAATTCGTCTTTCAGTTTGGTGGAGTCGATGGCGTAGCGTAAGTCATGCCCCTTGCGGTCGGTCACGTAAGTAATCAGGTCGAGCGAATAGCCTTCCGGGTGGCCGAGCAACCGGTCTACCGTACGGATGACGACTTTGATGATGTCGATGTTCTTCCATTCGTTGAAGCCGCCGATGTTGTACGTCTCTGCCACCTTGCCCTTGTGGAAGATTACGTCGATGGCACGGGCGTGGTCGATGACGTAAAGCCAGTCGCGCACGTTTTCCCCTTTGCCGTAGACCGGAAGGGGCTTGCGGTGGCGGATATTGTTGATGAACAGCGGAATCAACTTTTCCGGGAATTGGTAGGGACCGTAGTTGTTGGAACAGTTGGTTACGATGGTCGGCATGCCGTAGGTGTCGTGGAAAGCACGGACGAAGTGGTCGCTGCTGGCTTTGGAAGCGGAGTAGGGACTGTGCGGGTTATATTTCGTGGTTTCCAGGAAGAAAGCCTCGCCGTATGCCAAGTGATGTTCCGAAGATGAGGCCGTAGTGGTGAAGGGAGGTTCGATGCCTTCGGGGTGCGTCAGTTCCAATGCCCCGTACACTTCGTCGGTCGAAATGTGGTAGAAGCGTTTGCCCTCGTAGCCTTCCGGCAGGGATTCCCAATACTCTTTGGCCGCTTGGAGCAGGCTGAGCGTTCCCATGACGTTGGTACGTGCGAAAGTGAAAGGGTCTTTGATGCTCCGGTCCACGTGGCTTTCGGCGGCCAGATGGATGATGCCGTCCACATGGTATTGCCGGATGAGTTCGCTCATCTTGTCGAAATCGCAAATGTCCGCTTTGACGAAAGTATAGTTCGGCCTGTTTTCGATGTCTTTCAGATTGGCCAAGTTTCCGGCGTAGGTCAGCTTGTCCAGATTGATAATATGGTAGTCCGGATATTGGTTGACGAAAAGGCGTACCACGTGGCTGCCGATGAAACCGGCTCCTCCGGTAATGATGATATTTCTTTTAAAATTCATGATGTGCTGCATTATTGATATAAGTTTTCTGAATAATCAAACAACCATTCGGCATCTTTCAGGCGAGGATGATGCTTGTCCTTTTCCGACAGGATGATTTTGTCGGAAGGAATGCGCCAGTTGATGTCGAGGTCTGGGTCGTCCCATGCCAGTGCCCCTTCGCTTTGCGGGGCATAAAAGTTGTCGCATTTATATTGGAAAATGACTTCCGGCGTGAGCACGCTGAAACCGTGGGCAAAACCGCGGGGGATAAAGAACTGGCGATGGTTTTCTTCTGTCAGTTCTACGGCTACGTGCTGGCCGAACGTGGGCGAGCCTTTGCGTATATCCACGGCCACATCCAATACGGCACCTTTGATGACGCGTACCAGCTTGCTTTGTGCGTATGGCGGTTTTTGAAAATGAAGACCGCGCAGTACGCCGTAACTGCTCTTACTTTCATTGTCTTGTACGAAATGTACGGTGCGGACTAACCGGTCGAAATCCCGTTGTGAGAAAGATTCGAAAAAATAGCCTCTTGCATCGTTGAACAACCGAGGTTCGATAATCACTACGCCTTCGATGGCGGTTTGAATGACTTCCATAATAAATAGTAAACTTTATTGTGTGCAAAGATAGTTTTTTTTATCGAAAGGTAGCGGACTTTAGGATAAAATCGTATATTTGCAAGGATGAAAAATATTTAAATGATTACATCATGGAGACTTGTCATTGGGTTTTGGTCGGCTGGTTGATTTTTGACTTGCTGGTGTTTATATGGGCATGGTGGGATAATTTGTATTATTCGCACGATATGAAAAATAAGTTCAAACGTCTGAAAGAGACATTGACCGAAGAATAGAATGATATGCAGGCAGGATATAAGTTTCTCGTGAGGATGCTGTGCGGGCTGTGTCTGGTCGGAGGATTTGCAGCCTGTCAGAAAGTGGATTTACCTTCGGAAGAGGGAGAGGATACGGAACAACCCGGGCAAACGGGCGATAAGCCGGGGAATGAAGGCCATGAACCGGGAGGGGCAGACGAACCGGAAGACGAGGTTCCTCTGCCGCCTGAGTATGAGGGGGCCTGGACGGTAGCCGGGATATTGTCGGAGTATGAAGGGGTAGACTTGGATACGGATTATGAGGAAATGGTCGTGGGGTATATCGTAGGGGCGTGTGACGGTACAATGAAGAATGCCCTGTTTACGATTGACGAGATACGGGCTGCCGGCGTAAATACGAATCTTCTGATAGCGGATTCGAAAGATGAAAGGGATGCTTCGCGTTGCATGCCGGTAGAGCTTAAAAAGGGTACGGATGTGCGGGAAGAAGCCAATCTTGTGGATAATCCGGAGGCCTTGGGGCGACGGATAGGTTTGTTGGGATTGGTGAAGACTTATTTCAAAGTGGTCGGACTGAAAAACGTGGCTTATCATGAGTGGCTGACGAATGGCGGGGATGTGGAAGAGCCAGAGCCGGAACCAGAAGAACCGGAGGAGCCAGAAGGACCTGAAGAATCGGAAAAACCAGAAAAGCCCGAAGAACCCGAAGAACCCGAAGAACCGGAACCTACTCCCGACCCAGATCCGGAACCGGGACCGATTCAAAAAGATACTATAATTATAGACTCACAGCCGGGACATATAGAAGGTGGTCGGTCGATTGGACATAAATGATAACACCATGGAAGTCAGATGTTTTTTATATAGTTGTATGCTCCTGTTGGGTTTAGGAGGAGAAGTCGTTTCAGCACAAACCTTCAGGCGTATAAAGAATGTTCGTGAACTGGAGGACGGTGCGCATTATGTATTGGCCGGATATTGTGCGGCACATCCAGACTCGTTGTACGTGATGGCATCGCAGGATAAAACCGGTACGGGGAAGAAAAACCGCGCTGCACGCAAGCTTGCATTGGACAGAAACGGTAGAATCCATATCAATGACGGCGGAACGGCTATTTTTGAATTGTCGGTAGAAGGGAAGGCTTATGCGTTTCGTGATATAGCTTTGGATGCATGGTTGGCGTACTCGACAGGAAGTGTAAGCGGCTCTTCATCGGCTGGTTTGTACACATTGACGGATAAAGAATTAAAGGACGTTTCGACATCTACGAAGAAATGGTATAAGACTTTCGAAGTGGGTGATTATTTCGTATCCGGAGGTAAAACGGCTTTATTGACGAAGCAGGCAATCAATACTTCAACAAAGGCTGCGCAGTTCCATTTGGCATTGGATGGATATGGGCCGAATTTTAAATTGTATTGGCGAGCGGATTATGGTGATTCCTTATTTATCTATAAGGAGGTGCAATCACCAACATTGGAAAGAAGAGAAGACGGCGACTGGACTTTCAAAGGAGACTGGCTGGCTGATTCTTTGTTTGCATTGGATTATGCTCAAGCCCGACGGATAGATTTTACCGAAATAGCCCTACCACAAGGGAAAAGTATGGTGGGCGACGGGAAGATGCCCAAAGGATATGTCTGGACCTACGTGCGTAAGGGAGAGGCCGGACGTTTGCCGGAAGGATGGTCCAACGTGGTTGAAATCGACCGGAAGGATGAGGGCATACAAGGAAATGCTGTGACTCGGATGGTGGGGTATGACAGTTGTACCTTAGGACCTAAATATTCCTTCACGGTACCGGAAGAAACGGGAATCGTGTGGTACAGGAAGGCGGAGAATGATGGAGGGTGGCTGACTGTAGGTTTGCCGTATGCCGTGAAGAAAGTGGCCTGGGAAGATGCGGATGGAGAAACCATAACATCGGAACGCCTTTGTTTTGAAGAGATAACCGGTGACGGAGCCGTATCCGGGAAAAGGAAAGCCGATGAGGCTTGGCAAGCCGGAATGCCGTATCTTTGGAGACCTTCGGAACCTCGTGAATCCGTAGTCTGCTTTTATGGAGAGGACACGGTCGTGCAACCTCAGGAGAGTGACGTAGAAACAACGGACGGTTTTTATGCCGTGTTCGGTCGGTATGATATTAAAGATGACGGGAAGACCGTATTTCTGTTGGATGACAGCGGTACACGTTTTGTGCGGGCTGCTGCTGGAAGCTGGGTGGCACCCGGTAGAGGGTATTTGGTGTATACCGGAACCGCTTTTCACTCTGTGCGTTTGATTGAAAATGAGTTGCCTGCCGGGGCGGAGGGGATAGAGACTCGGATGGGCGGCTGCCTTTTGCCGGTTTATGGAACGGATGGCATAAAGAGGGGAGAGATTTGTCCCGGTGGACATATTCCGGAGGAATGGCCTGAAGGCATGTATATCACTCCGTTCGGGAAAATGATAAAGAAGTAGGGACTTCCGGTTATTATTTACTGAACAGTTCGAAGGTAATTTTATATCCGAAGCCTATTTGTTTGAAGTTTTCCAGAGAGAGGAACAGTCCCATGTCGAACACGAAGGTTCCGATACCGTAACCCAATTCGAAGTAAGGCCCTAAATGGTCCATGGTGAGCATGTTGAGGTATAAACGTTCGTTCTGTATATGGTTGGTATATTTGATAAGATGGCGTAGCACAAGAAACGGGGCTTCGTAAGAGATGTGTCCTCTGACGTAGTAGGGAGATGCGTTATACCATCGGCCGTTTAAAGCTTGGAATACTCCTCCGATTTCGTCGTTCCATCCTTCGGGGAGGTTGCTTTTGCGGAAGTTGACGAAATCTACGAAATAAGTTTCTTCCTGATTGGTGAACAGTCCCATTCCGATACGGTAATACAGGTTGGAGAGGAGGCCTGTACGGATGTGGTGTTGCATGTCGAATTCAATGCGTTCATAAACGCCTGTACTTTTGAATATGTTTCTGAGTCCACGCTCGTAGTCCACGATGAAAGTCGGGAAACGGGACTTCAGGTTGATTTTCTGTCGGCCGTTCATGTAATAGTATTGGCCGGGAGTCCATTCCACCCGAATGCGCGGTGCGAAACTGTTATACTGCGGCCGTATGTTGGCCTGTAAGCCTTCTGCCACGTTTTCCGGAAGTTCCACCTGTCGGAAACTTTCTTCAGGATGCTCGGCCGGTGTACGGCGATGGAACATGAATCCCAGTCTTACGGACAGGCCGTTGGTGATTTCGAGGTGGTTGCTGATTTCAAAATTCAAGTCTTTGAAAAGGTCCAGGTTCAGTTTGTCGAAGTCGATGATGCTGTCCGACGGAATCTTTTTGAGTTCATCGATAATGCGGCTGTTCCCGATGCGGTTGCCGTTTCCGACGTTGACTTTTACCGTTCCCATGTGTTCCGGCCAATATTGGTATTCGGCACCTACATTCCAATAAAATTCGTTGTGAGTGAAGTTATATCCTAAGCGTGTCCCGACGTGAAGGGATTGGCTGTTTCGGAATGTGGTGTTGAATTTCAAATCTTGCCGGTAGGCGATGCCGGTCGTTTTGCTGTAACTGAACATCAGCGGATTGATGAAGGGAGAGTTTTGCAACGTGGCATTGTTGCTTAGTTTCCAGTCACTATCGGTCAGGAAGAAGTCGCCCACCGAGCCCCAGATGTTTTTCTTGAAAGGCTGGGTCGTTTCTTTCTGTATGTATTTCATGGAATCCATCCGTGCCTTGTACCTTTTATATATATACAGTTCGGAGTTGTCCAAAGGAGTGGGCCGCAGAGAGTCGAAACGGGCGAAGTCCTTTGTATAGGCCTGACGGTCGCATTGTAGGGAAAAAGATGCGGTGAGGTTGTAGTTCGGTTTGGAAATGCTGTCTTCCGGTGTGTTGCGACGGTGATGTATTTCCTTATAAGTCAGGCTGGATTCGTAATATCCTTCCATGATATTGAAAGCAAAGGCAAACGATGCGTTGATGTCGTTTTTCACCGGCAGATATTCCGTGTCGGTACCGATGTCTCCCATGGTGATGCGGCAATCGAAAAGCAACAAATCGGCTTGTCCTTTGAATGAAATCTCGCGTACGCTCCATACTCCTTCCGTAATCGTCATTCTTCCGTCCAATAACTGGAAGCTTTTGTTACGGGGGATAAAACGAATATGGTATTCGATGCGTTGTTGCCGGTCGCACGACACGGAGTCGATGGCGTAGCGGTAGTATTTATTGCTGTTGGGAGCCAAAGGGGAGAGCAGGCGTTGTCCCATCAGGTAAGGGGCATAGATATTGACGTTGAAATAATCCGTAATGCCCGGTATTTCACGAGCCTCGCCCAACGTGCCGGTATAAGCCTTGATTTTCTGGTCGTATATGTTGGGAGCGGTGTAGTGCAGGTCGCTGTATGTCTCTACGATAAAACGGTTGGCGTCTTTCGGAGTTCTGAACAATCCCGGAATGAAACGGAATCCCCGGTTTTTCTTGATGATATCCAGTTGGGCTTTGATGTATAACTCTGCGCGGTATTCGTGGATGAAGTCCATATATTGTGAAGCGGCATGGTGCATCCGGCTGATGATGGAGTCGGCGGCTTCCAAGCGCGCTTGCATCACCAGAGGAAAGGACAGCATGCATCCCCACAATATATATCGTATGAAACTCACGTTTATCGGTTTTCAAAGTGATACTGGCAAAGATAATAATAAAAATGGATATTGTGTATCGCTGTTTTTTCTTAATTTTGTGCCCAAATTCACATACACGATATTTATGGGCGGTTTTTTCGGCGTCATCTCAAAGACGCAGTGCGTGGCCGATTTGTTTTACGGCACAGATTATAATTCTCATTTAGGTACGCGGCGTGGCGGATTGGCCACTTATAGTAAAGAGCATGGTTTCATCCGCTCGATACATAATTTGGAGAGTACTTATTTCCGGACGAAGTTTGAGGACGAGTTAGGGCAGTTTAAAGGGAATGCCGGTGTCGGTATCATCAGTGATACGGATGCACAGCCTTTGTTGATGAATTCGCATTTGGGGCGTTTTGCGATCGTGACGGTAGCGAAAATCAATAATGCGGAAGACTTGGCCGCAAAGCTTCTGGAGCAGGGCATGCATTTCTCGGAGTTCAGTTCGGGTAAGATTAATCCTACGGAACTGATAGCTTTGCTTATTAACCAAGGACAGACTTTTGTGGAAGGCATCGAACACATGTATAAGGAAATCAAAGGGTCTTGTTCCTTGTTGTTGCTGACGGAAGATGGCATTATAGCTGCAAGAGACAGTTGGGGGCGCACGCCGGTCGTAGTCGGTAAGAAAGAAGGAGCGTATGCCGTAACCGGGGAGTCTACGGCATTTCCCAATCTGGATTACGAGACCGTGTATTACCTCGGCCCCGGCGAGATTGTCCGGTTGCAGGCCGAGGGGATGGAGTGTTTGCGCCGTCCGCACAAGCGCATGCAAGTCTGTTCCTTCCTTTGGGTGTATTACGGTTTCCCCACTTCCTGCTATGAGGGTAAGAACGTGGAAGAGTTCCGTTTTGCCTGCGGCAAGAAGATGGGAGAGCGAGACCGGGCGGAAGTGGATTGTGCCTGTGGTATACCGGATTCCGGTATTGGTATGGCTTTGGGGTATGCGGCAGGAAAGGGAGTACCCTATCAGCGTGCCATCTCCAAGTACACTCCTACATGGCCCCGGAGCTTCACGCCGAGCAATCAGGAGATGCGTTCCTTGGTGGCTAAAATGAAACTGATAGCCAACCGCGACATGCTGAAAGACAAGCGTGTGCTTTTCTGCGATGATTCCATCGTGAGGGGGACACAACTGCGCGACAATACGAAAATCTTATTCGACTATGGAGCCAAAGAGGTGCACATGCGTATCGCTTGCCCTCCGTTGATTTACGGTTGCCCGTTCATCAATTTTACGTCGTCGAAAAGCGATATGGAGTTGATTACGCGTCGGCTGATCAAGGAGTTCGAGGGGGATGAGAACAAGAACTTGGAGAAATACGCGCAGACGGGGTCGCCGGAATACCAACGTATGGTGGATACGATAGCCGAACGCCTGAACCTCTCCTCCTTGAAGTTCAACACGCTGGAAGACCTGATAGAAGCCATAGGCTTGCCTAAATGTCAGGTATGTACGCATTGTTTCGACGGGAGCAGCCGCTTTACCTTGGAAGAGGATAATACGGATGAATAGCGCTTGTCCTCCGGGGACGACGGATGAACGTGGTACCGTAAGCAGAAGAGCTGTATGAGTGCATTTTATATCATACTGACAACGGCTCTTTATTTCCTTCTGCTGTTTGCCGTCTCCCGTAAGGCCGGTGGGGCGGGGGACAACGATACGTTTTTCCGGGGCAACAGACGGTCGCCTTGGTGGGTCGTGGCGTTCGGCATGATAGGAGCTTCGTTGTCGGGCGTGAGTTTCGTGTCGGTACCGGGAATGGTACGGGACGTGGATATGACCTACATGCAGATGTGTGTAGGTTTCTTTTTTGGGTATCTCGTAGTGGCTTTCGTATTGTTGCCTTTGTATTATAAGCTGAACCTGACCTCTATTTATACTTATCTGGATGTCCGGTTCGGCAAGACGGCCTATCGCACCGGAGCTTCTTTTTTCTTGTTGTCTAAAATGTTGGGAGCCGCTGCCCGGTTGTATTTAGTGTGCCTGATTTTGCAAAATTATGTGTTCGGAAGCATGGGCGTTCCGTTCGAGATTACGGCGGCCGGAACGGTATTCCTGATTTGGCTGTACACTTTCAGGGGAGGCATAAAGTCGTTGGTGTGGACCGACGCTTTGCAGACTTTATGTCTGATAACGGCATTGGTATTGATTTTGTACCAACTGTGTCGCTTGAATGATTTTACGGTAACTGAGGCGATACGGCATGTAACGGAAAGCCCTTACGGCCGTTGGATAGAGTGGGACGATTGGACTTCACGGCAGCATTTCGTGAAACAGTTCTTCAGTGGTGTTTTCATTGTGATTGTCATGACGGGATTGGATCAGGACATGATGCAGAAGAACCTCACGTGCAAGAACCTGCGTGATGCGCAGAAAGACATGTGTTCGTACGGTTTTTCGTTCATTCCTTTGAATATGCTGTTTCTGGGGATGGGCATCTTGCTGTTGGCTTTGGCATCGCGCGAGGGCATAGCCTTGCCCGTGAAGGGAGACGACATTCTGCCCTTGTTTTGTGCAGAAGGCTATTTAGGGAATGAAGTGTTGGTGTTGTTTACTATCGGTATTATCGCGGCGGCGTTCAGCAGTGCGGATTCCGCACTGACAGCCTTGACTACCAGTTTTTGTGTGGACATTCTGGACGTGGAGCGGAGGTTTGCCCGTCCGGAGGCGGTAAGAAAGAGGGTACACGGAGTGATAGCTTTGCTCTTTGTCGGCTTTATCCTGTGTTTTGAAGCCGTAAACGATTCCAGTGTCATCGATGCCATTTATGTGGTGGCTTCTTACACTTACGGGCCGTTGTTGGGCTTGTTTGCTTTCGGTATGTTTACCCGGCGCAAACCGTGGCCTGCGGCTGTCCCGTGGATTTGTGTCACGGCACCCGTGTGTTGCTACTTGTTGGACGTCTGGACCGCTTCGGTCTACGGCTATCGTTTCGGATATGAGTTGCTGATGTTGAACGGATTGTTTACGTTCGTGGGGTTGTATGCTTTTTCCAAGGCTTATTCTCCGGGTATGGACAAACGGTAGTAAGATTTTCTCTGCATTCCGTTTTGCGGATGTTCGCATGTCGGTGAGAATTTGTCCTGAAAATAATGCTCCGGCGGGCACAAAACAACTTTTTTGTGCCAACCGGAGCAAAATCGTATGCCCAACCAAGATGCCTTTTTGTAAGATCTATTTCAGTTTGGCATATTCTTTTTCGTCCACGGGTTCCAACCATTCGTTGCTGCTATCCTCACTGGGAACTTCGACGGCAAGATGAGAGAACCAACTGTCGGGCGCGGCCCCGTGCCAATGTTTTACGCCGGCAGGGATGTGGACGGCATCGCCGGGCAGGAGTTCCACCGGGTTCTTGCCCCATTCCTGATAATAACCGCGTCCTCCCACACAGATGAGGGTTTGTCCGCCGCCTTTGGAGGCCTTATGTATGTGCCAGTTGTTGCGGCAGCCCGGTTCGAAGGTCACATTGGCCACGGGAACACCTTCCTTCAGGATAGGGGCAAGGTAGCTTTGGCCCGTGAAATACCGGGCGTATGCATCGTTGGGTTGTCCCACCGGGAAGAAGATGGTTTGTGCATAGGCTTCGACCGAACCTGCGGCCACGCTTTCGGCATTCCCGTCCCATACCTCTTTTGCCATGCGGAACGCTGCCCATGCCTTAGGCCATCCGGCGTAGAATGCGGCATGGGTGAGGATTTCGGCCATCTCTGTCCGGGTCACCCCGTTCTTTTTGGCCGATTCGAGATGGTACTTGAAAGAGGAATCGGTCAGCCCCTGAGACATGAGGGATACCACCGTGACGATGGAACGGTCGCGGAGCGAAAGCAAGTCGTTGCGGCTCCATACTTCCCCGAAGAGGATGTCGTCGTTCAGGTGTGCGAATTCGGGCGCGAACTCTCCGAGCGCGTCGCGTCCGGCGGTCTGTTGGATTTTTACTTGTGATTTTGCCATGATGGGAAAAATTAAAGTCAGTGGTAGGATGAATAAAGTCTTTCTGGTTCTCATGATGATATGTTTTTTTGGTTCGACATTTTACGTTCATCTCCACGACGGGGCTACGCCGTATGCCTCCTTATATATTTTAGAGAAGTGCGACAGGTTTTTGAATCCCACGTCAAAACAAGCTTCCGTCACTTTTTTCTTTCCGGATAGTATCAAGTCGCGGGCGGCTTCCAGACGGCGTTTGATAATCCACTTTTGCGGGGGCAGGTCGCTGACCTTGGCAAAGTCCCGTTTGAAAGTGGCCAGGCTGCGCCCCGTGTAGCTTGCGATTTCGTTCATGGAGAGGTCGAGCATGTAGTTTTCGTTCAGGTAATCGAGGATGTCTATCTTCCACGGTTCCACGAAATCGAACAGGGACGCATAAAGGTTCCGGTCGGTGCGGAGCAATACGTATACCCCCTCGGTCATTTTCAGTTTCAGCATGTCTTCGGAGGGTTTCTCTCCGGCTTCGAAATAAGGAATGACCGATTCGAACAGTGAACGGATGTCCGGGCGGTCGGAGGGGAGGACGCGAAGGCTTGTCTTGTCGCGCTTGGCATCTCCCGGTATGAGCCGGTTGTCGAGCGACCGGTAAAAATCCCTTAGGAAAGGCCGGGAGAATTTCAACACGATGGAGCGGTACGGTTTTCCGTTTTCCACCTTCTTGTGCAGCCACATCCGGTTGTCGCGCCGCATGAAAGCACATTCACCCGGATGCAAGACGGTTTTCTTCCCCCGTTCCTCTATTTCCAGTTCGCCGGAACATAGATAAATGAGCGTGTGTTCCCTGTTCTCGTGGGCGCATCCCCGGTCGTCGTTGAAGTAACATGCGATAAGTATGTTCGAGCAGTCAAAAACTTCCAAATGTTCCATATCGTCAGCCTTTTGTTGGTGCAAATATAGTGCATTGTACGGGGATGGTGTTTGTTGTAAGGCTCAAATTTTCAAAAATACTTTCTTATAGCGCAATCATGAACGACGAACCCAGTGTGAGCATGTTCATGTATTCCCCGCTGTTTTTACTATGCGACGGAAGTAAATCATAGTCGAGGAAAAAGCGGATCCCACAATGTGCCTTGGCCTTGAACGTCAGCGAAATTCCGCTTCCGATGCAGCATATTTACATCATTGATTATCAGCGACCATTCATTTTAATCGGTACAACCTCTGTTTTGACAAATACACAGAATGTGGGGACAAATGCAAACCGCTGTATTTCATGGTATTGCATATACGTGTTGTACCGCCTCTTTTCAGTCCTTTTGTGGAATGTCCGCTATCAGATACAATGTATTGAGTGATAGGGCATTTCCGCAGGTATGTTACAGAACGCTTGTTGAATGCAAAGGTAGTGGTTTTCTTGGAATTTCTGTGGTTTGCACTGAAATTTTGCACGAAAATATATGATTGGCTTGAATAAATGTGGTAATACATGATTTATTCGTCTGAAAAAGTGTTTTCATTTGGGCGTTATTCGCTGGAAAAAGTGCAGCAAATCTGAATTATTCGCTTGGAAAAGTGTAGAACCATTGCGTTGTACTTGTTTTTAGCCTTAGTATTAACATCTCAATCCTCATTGAATTATACCCTGTCTGATATAATTGCAGTGGTGAAACAATAAATTATACCCATACTGATATAATATCGAATATTTATGCTAACTTTGTACCCGAAAAGGTATAAAGTATGATGCTATGAATAATCTTTCTACTACGGTCAAAATGTTGCGAAAGCAATATAATCTGACGCAAGAAGAACTCTCGTTGAAGTCGGGAGTAGGATTGCGCTTTGTGCGAGACCTTGAACAGGGCAAGGAAACGCTACGTCTCGATAAAGTGAACCAGCTCCTTGCCTTTTTCAATTATGAAATGGTTGCCACTTCTAAAACTGATAATCAATGAGACAAGCCCATATATTTTACAAAGACCAATTGGCAGGTATTCTGACAGAAAATGATGCCGGGTATGAATTCCGCTATTTGCCGGAATATCTCTCTTCGGAAACGGCAAAGGCGGTTAGCATGACATTGCCTTTACAGGAGGAAGCATATACAAGTCATGTACTATTTCCATTTTTCGATGGTTTGATTCCTGAAGGATGGTTGTTGGATGTTGCGTTGAGGAATACAGACATCAGTATTCTTGACCGGATGTCGTTGTTGCTGACATGCTGCAAGGATTGTATCGGAGCAGTAAGCGTTATTCCATTGGAAGAAAAGGAGGGAAGCCATGTGTAATTGCTTATATTGTTATCGTCCGCTCTTAAAGGGGGAAAAGGACATGCACACGGCTTGCATAAAAAAGTTTTTCGGAACAACGACATTGCCTGTTCTTGATTATACGACAGAACAACTTGATCAGCTTGCTCTGCAAATCATTCAAGAACAAACCTCTTTGACCGGTGTTCAGCCGAAATTATCCTTGCATTTGAAGGAACATGAGGGCTGTAAAAGATTGACTATTGTCGGGCTATGGGGCGGTTATATTTGTAAACCACAGACCTCGCAATATGAAATGATGCCTGAGGTTGAGGATTTAACCATGCACCTTGCTGAGGTGGCACGTATTGAGGTCGTTCCTCATACGCTGATGCGGATGGCAGATGATACGCTATGCTATCTTACCCGCCGGATAGACAGGACTTCTACCGGAGAGAAGATTGCGATGGAAGATATGTGCCAACTGACGGAAAGGCAAACAGAGCACAAATACAAGAGCAGTTATGAACGTGTCGGCAAGGTCGTTTTGAAATACTCGTCTTTACCAAAGATGGATGTTACCAATTTCTTTGAGTTGGTGCTTTTCTCTTGGTTGACAGGGAATAACGACATGCACTTGAAAAACTTCTCTTTGTATGAGGTGGCGGATAAGATACGTTTAACCCCTGCTTATGATTTGCTAAATGCGGCTATCATCAATCCCAAGGATGACGAAGAGTTGGCATTGACTTTGAATGGTCGGAAGAAAAAGCTTCAAAGAGAGGATTTTATTCGATCAGCTTCCATGCTAGGTATAGAGAATGTGATTGTAGAACGACTGATAAATAAATATATCAAACTATTGCCCAAGTTTGAGACTATCATTCAAAACTCTTTCCTAAGTGCTGAATTAAAAGAAAAGTATGGCGAATTATTGAAAGGACGGCTTGCGAGGCTTTAACAAAGACTATAAAACGGTAAAATACACAATGCTTAGAATATTCTTCCTTGTAGCTTTTATGGTACATCGGAGGGACAGTTATTCGAAAATTTCGAATAACTGAAAGGCGATAATACTGATAGGTGAGTATTCAATCTGGTTTTGATTGCTTGCGTTTTTGTGCATAATGCTCATCTATCATTTTATGAACCTCATCCATAGAAATAAGCCCTTCTATATGTTTACGTGCAGTCTCAATGAAAAAGCTGGATACACGCAGATTGTCAACTGCTTGTAACCCGATAGATGCTCGCCAGAGCTTAGCTCTTTCGCATTTTTTCGATGTTTTCGTCATTCATGTATTCACTAAATATATCCATGTTTGATCTCTGCTAATTAAATACGCTTTCGTGTCATTTGTGATAATTTGATTCTTAACATATCACTTAGTATTGAATTACGAAAACTCGTATAGTTTTTTTAGTATTTCTATTTCTGCATTCGAAATGGGGGTTTGAATCAATTCATCATATTTGTCTCTAACATGCAAATTTACGCCATTATCAAAAATATTTTCGGATAATTTACTTTGTAGAGTATCAGAAATAGATAAAATCTCATCACTTAATTTTATGTCAACAGCTCGTAGAGTAGTAATAAATTCTAAATTAAGTTGAATAAATAGCTCTTCCAGTTTTCCATTTGCTTGTTCTTTTCGTTTTTCCTCACCTATTTCTGTATTTAAAAGGATTTGACATTCTGTATGAATACAGGCGAATATCTTATAGAAATCATTTAATTTGTGGTTGAGAATCAATATGTTTAATAGATTTTGTCTATTAACTTTCATGTCTTTTATTTTCTGGTTTATTTTATTTGTTTTGTATAGATAAATAGAAAATATAAGATTAAATAAAGCGATTAATACAACTCCCAATTTATGTAACGCATCAAGACAAGCAATAGGTTGTGGTGAAATTCCTTGACTAATGCTTTGTGGTATAATTGCTATTTTAGAAATAGAATCAATAACCAATTGTAAAGTATCCATAATTATCCAATTGCAGTGTTATTTCTTAATATTCGTTGAATGGCTTCTGATAACGTCCTTTCGTATTTATAAGTTCCCAAAGAACGGAATTTGTATTTGTTCATAAACTCATCCCTACCATGTTTTGTGACAACATTTCTGAATAACTCCTCAAAAAATGAGGGGTTGATAGATTTGATATTTTCGGGAATAATGATCTCTATTGTTTCATATTTAGAATCAATATCATCAATATGTGAGTTTTCTCTCACATAGACTCCTCGATCTCTACCTGTGAAAACCTTAGAAACAATATTGCCACGTTTGACCCTAAAGTCTTCTAAATTGATAATATTATCTTTACTTTGTTTCATAATTATAAATATATATATGCGTGAATAAATGTGCCAGGGAAAAAGAACTCGCTACATTTAACGTATTTATTATCAGGTTTGTCTTCAATATTTCCAGAGCTGTTAAATGTAAGGACTCTATATTTTTCTCCTTTTACCATAGATTCTGTTACTGGATATTTACCGTCAAATACAATATTTGCTTTTCCCGATTGTAACGTCATCTTTGATAATTTTGATGCGTTGCAACCTTTTAAGTTGTAAAAACTTTCGATAAAGCGCAAAGAGCCATTTCCTCTATTTTTATATTTTTCTGGGGATACTGAAGTAACTCCATCTTGTAGAGAATATAGTGTCCATAAAGTTTCTTCTTCAAATTCTTTCTTTTTTAGGAATCCTTTGTGTGTGTATTGTTTTGACAACTCCTTCATCTTATCAGATATAATAGGATTTGGGCAATTTTCATCTTTGAATTTCTCGTAAATCGACATTCCTAAATTCATTATGACTAGTTGGAATACTCCAACTTTTTCTCCATCTATTTCTTGTTCTTCAAAATATCCTATCGAATAGCGACATTTCGTAGAAGAATGTTCTTCTGCATTAATGAGAATTTCTCCAATAACGGTACATAAATCATCTATTTGCTCATCTTCTAAATTACGACCCATTTTTGACAAACAAGTATCAACATAGTCAGATAAAGTAGTTGTGTCTATGTCCTTCATTTCTGCTTGTCGAATAGTATCAACTTCAGAACGATGAATGCAAAGATTATACGGAACAACATGAGAAAACTCTATTTGTTTTTTTGCATGAATTGCTAAAGAACCTACGGAAAATAACATGGTTCTTATGGAACTTCCCCTAGTAGATCTGTCTGTAATCCTTTTTGCGTACTTTTTAAAGCGCTTTTTCTTTCGACATCTATTGTAAAACCTAAATATATCCTTAAGTATTAAGTCTAACAAAACTTGAGCCTCAAGAGTGAATTCATCACATTTGGTATAGTCAATGAATATTTCTGGATAGTTTGAAAATAAAGACAAAACTATCAGTTTTCTGATTGCGGAATAACTTTCTTGGGGATTTTCAATTAGAGAAAAAAGTCTTGGTATTTCAACATAACAATTAGTGTTATTATTCTCTTTATTTATCAATTCGTAATTAAGAGGACTGCTTATGCAGTTAAGTAGATACGAAACACTTGGAGAAAGTGTGTTAGACAACAATTGATCTACGGAGAGAATCACGCCATTTTTCCTATTATAGCGGGCATTCTCTTCGCATAGGATTTGAGCCTTTCTTCTTTTTTGTCTCTTTGTTTTTAGCTGACGTAAGAAGCGTTTATAACCTCGATGTAATCTACTTCTATCTTTGGCTGTCATATGCGTGAATCCAAGTTATTTACCTTGTAGGTGCAAAAGTACAAAAATAATCACAATTATCGAATATAATTCGCTATATTTGCACTATAAAATCGTATTAAAGAATGAAACTGAATAGAATAAAGGCAGTCCTTTCGGAAAAAGGCATTTCTCAAACGTGGTTAGCCAAACAATTGGATAAGAGTTTTAGCATGGTCAATGCTTATGCTTGCAATAGGATTCAACCTAATTTGGAAACGCTCCAGCGGATTGCCGAGATTCTACAAGTTGATTTGAAGGATTTAATAACCGATAAAAAAGAAAGACTGCAATAGAACCTGAATCGATTTGATGGTTTTAGATGCATTTGCAATCTATGTAAAATCGAAAAGGTATTGGATGTCAGAATACTAATAGCATAAGTAGTAACTACTCATAATAGGGCAAGGATATGTCAACACAAAGTGAAGCGGCATTGGAAGCCGGACTGATAACCACTCTTCAACAAATGGACTATGAATATGTCCAAATTGTAGAAGAGGATAATTTGTATGCCAATTTCAAGCGGCAGTTGGAGGTTCATAACCGCAAACGGCTGGAGGAATATGGACGCAATGAGTTTACGACAGAAGAGTTTGAGAAGATTCTCATATACCTTGAAGGTGGTACTCGCTTTGAAAAGGCAAAGAAACTCCGTGATTTATATCCGCTTGATACGGCTGATGGACAGCGTATATGGGTGGAATTTCTAAATAGGCAACAGTGGTGTCAGAATGAATTTCAGGTTTCCAACCAAATCACAGTGGAAGGACGTAAAAAATGCCGTTATGATGTGACGATCCTAATCAATGGTTTGCCACTTGTGCAGATTGAATTGAAACGTCGTGGCGTGGAACTTAAACAGGCATACAACCAAATACAGCGTTATCACAAGACTTCGTTTCATGGATTGTTTGATTATATCCAACTGTTTGTCATATCCAACGGTGTTAATACTCGCTATTTTGCCAATAATCCAAATAGTGGGTATAAGTTCACATTCACCTGGACAGATGCTGTCAATCATCCGTTCAATGAATTGGATAAGTTTGCCGTATTCTTCTTGGAAAAATGTACGCTTGGCAAAATCATAGGAAAGTATATTGTGCTGCATGAGGGCGACAAGTGCTTGATGGTACTTCGTCCTTACCAATTCTATGCGGTAGAGAAGATTTTGGATCGTGTACAAAACTCCAATGATAATGGTTATATCTGGCATACAACAGGTGCCGGAAAAACATTGACCTCATTCAAGGCTGCACAACTTGTATCAGAATTGGATGATGTGGATAAGGTGATGTTTGTTGTTGACCGTCATGATCTCGATACTCAGACGCAATCGGAATACGAGGCTTTTGAGCCGGGTGCAGTGGATAGTACCGACAATACGGATGAACTCGTGAAGCGACTTCAAAGCAATTCCAAAATCATCATAACCACCATTCAAAAACTTAATGCGGCAGTTAGTAAGACGTGGTATAGCAACAAGATTGACGCTATCCGTCATTCACGCATCGTGATGATTTTTGATGAGTGTCACCGTAGTCATTTTGGGGATAGCCATAAAAAGATTATGAAGTTCTTTGATAATGCCCAGATTTTTGGTTTTACGGGAACACCTATCTTTACCGAAAATGCAGTGGATGGACATACGACAAAAGAAATTTTCGGCAATTGTCTTCATAAATATCTCATCAAAGATGCTATTGCCGATGAAAATGTGCTTGGCTTTCTCGTGGAGTATTATCATGGTAACGAGATTGTAGATAACGATAACCAAGCTCGTATGGAAGAGATTGCAAGATTTATTCTTAACAATTTCAATAAATCTACATTTGATGGAGAGTTTGATGCATTGTTTGCTGTGCAGTCTGTTCCTATGCTTATCCGCTATTACAAGATTTTCAAATCATTGAATCCTAAAATCCGTATAGGTGCAGTATTTACATACGCAGCCAATAATAGTCAAGATGATGAACAGACCGGTATGGGCACGGGAAAATATGTCAGCGAAAATGTGGGCGAAGCAGATGAACTGCAATCCATTATGGATGATTATAATGAAAACTTTGGTACATCTTTTACCACAGAGAATTTCCGTGCTTATTATGATGATATCAACCTGCGCATGAAAAAGAAGAAAGCGGAAATGAAACCGCTTGACCTTTGTCTTGTCGTGGGAATGTTCCTTACAGGCTTTGACAGTAAAAAGCTGAACACGCTTTATGTGGATAAGAACATGGAATATCACGGGTTGTTGCAAGCGTTCAGTCGTACCAACCGAGTGTTGAACGAGAAGAAACGATTCGGTAAAATCGTATGCTTCCGTGACCTGAAAAACAATGTTGATACGTCTATAAAACTGTTTAGCAATTCCGACAATCCTGAAGATATAGTACGTCCTCCGTTTGAAAAAGTAAAGCAGGAGTACAAGAGTTTGGCAACAGATTTTCTGCAAAAATATCCAACGCCAAGTAGTATAGACCTTCTGCAAAGTGAAAATGACAAGAAGAATTTTGTACTTGCGTTCCGTGACATTATTCGTAAACATGCAGAAGTTCAGATATACGAAGATTACAGCGAGGATGCTGAAGACCTCGGTATGACCGAACAGCAGTTTAACGATTATAAGAGTAAATACCTTGATATTACAGTTGGGTTTATTGATCCACCTGCTACACCGTCAACTGTTGCGGAAGATCCTGCCCCATACGGGAATAATCAAGGGCTGGAAGACATTGATTTCTGTCTTGAACTTCTGCATAGTGACATTATCAATGTGGCGTATATTCTTGAACTCATTGCGGAACTTGACCCATATAGCGATGATTATTCAGAAAAGCGCAAGCATATCCTTGATACAATGATTAAGGATGCTGGAATGCGAGGCAAAGCAAAACTCATCGACGGCTTTATTCAAAAGAATGTAGATGAAGACAAGGAAAACTTCATGAATGGGCGCAATAGAGCAGATGGAACAAATGAATTAGAGGAACGTTTGAACCAATATATTGTGTCAGAACGCAATAAGGCTGTAAGTGATTTGGCTAATGATGAACAAATTTCTGCCGAAGTGCTTAATCTTTACATAAAAGAGTATGACTATTTGCAAAAAGAACAGCCTGAGATTATACAAAAGGCATTGAAAGAAAAGCATCTCGGTCTTATCAAAACTCGCAAGGCTTTGACGAGAATTATGGAAAGATTGCGTAGTATTATAAAAACGTTTAATTGGGAATAATTAAAAGTTATTCAATCATGAAATTAGGTAAACTGGAGCAGATAACAGACCTTCGTTCTGTCTGGAAACATGAAGCCAAAGATTTTACTCCTTGGCTTGCAAAAGAAGAGAATTTGGAAATTCTCAGCGAGGCTGTAGGTATTGATATAGTCGTTGAAGAACAGGAATCCAATGTAGGCGATTTCAGTGTTGATTTATTTGCGACAGAGGAGGGGACGGGACGACGGATAATCATTGAGAATCAGCTAGAGGAAACAAATCATGACCATCTTGGCAAAATCATAACGTATGCTTCAGGTAAAGAAGCTGAAGTAATAATTTGGATTGTCAGAAAAGCACGTGACGAGCATAAACAAGCAATAGAATGGTTAAATCAGCATACGGATGACAAGTTCGAGTTTTTCTTAATAGAAATAGAATTGTGGAAAATCAATGATTCAGAACCTGCACCTAAGTTCAATATTGTAGAACGACCTAATACTTGGGCAAAGGCAATGAAAAAGACAGCAGCACTTTCAGAAACAGAAAACTTGAAATTAGCATTTTGGGAAAAGTTCAACAACGAAGCTCCAAAACACTCTGCCTTTATAAGGGAATTTAAGCTGCGTAAACCACAAGCTCAGCATTGGTATGACCTAGGTTTAGGATCATCAGCATATCATCTTTGTATGACATTAAATACTAAAAATAATTGTTTGTCAGCAGGATTGTATGTTAATGAGGACAAGGATATCATTACCCGATTTAAGTCAAATGAAGAATTGGTATCTAAAATATTAGGGATTATAAATCCTAATGAAATAGAATGGCGACTAGATGAAAATAAAAAGGCAAGTCGTTTCCTTATTCTTCATCCTATGGGGGATATGAATGATAAAGATAATTGGGATAATGGATGTGCATGGCTTTGTGATATGTGTGTAAAAATCAAACAAGTAGTAAAAGAAATACTAAAATAATATGAGCGAAGAATTACAGCAGAAACTCCGTGACCAACTTTGGGAGGTTGCAAATCGTTTGCGTGGTAATATGTCGGCAAGCGACTTTATGTATTTTACATTAGGTTTCATCTTCTATAAGTACTTGTCGGAGAAAATAGAGAAGTATGCCAACAATGCCTTGGTGGATGATGAAATAACCTTTAAGGAATTGTGGGAAATGGATGATACAGATGCGGTTGAACTACAAGAAGAAGCGAAAAATCAATGCTTGGAGAATATTGGTTATTTCATAGAACCAAAATTTTTGTTTTCGTCAGTAATTGAGGCTATCAAGCGTAAAGAAAATATCTTGCCTATGCTCGAACGTTCATTGAAGCGTATTGAAGACAGTACGTTGGGACAGGATAGTGAAGAGGATTTTGGCGGATTGTTTTCGGATATAGACTTGGCATCGCCTAAATTGGGCAAGACAGCTGACGATAAAAACACGCTCGTTAGTAACGTTCTTCTTGCATTAGATGATATAGACTTCGGAGTAGAGGCATCGCAGGAGATTGATATTTTGGGTGATGCTTACGAATATATGATTTCGCAATTTGCCGCAGGAGCCGGGAAAAAGGCTGGAGAGTTCTATACTCCGCAGGAGGTCAGCCGTATCTTAGCAGAAATTGTTTCCATCGGACACCAGCGTTTGCGCAATGTATATGACCCTACTTGCGGTAGTGGCTCGTTGCTTCTTCGTGCTGCCAATATCGGAAATGCAGTTGATATTTATGGACAGGAAAAGAATCCTACAACTTATAACCTTGCCCGAATGAATATGTTGCTTCATGGCATCAGATTCAGCAACTTCAAGATTGAGAATGGTGATACACTTGAATGGGATGCGTTTGGTGATACTCAGTTTGATGCTGTAGTTGCAAATCCTCCGTTCTCTGCAGAATGGAGTGCTGCCGACAAATTCAATACTGATGATCGTTTCAGCAAAGCAGGAAGGCTTGCACCACGTAAGACTGCCGATTATGCTTTTATCCTGCACATGATTTATCACTTGAACGAGGGCGGTACAATGGCTTGTGTTGCTCCGCATGGTGTACTATTCCGAGGAAATGCGGAGGGCGTTATCCGGCGTTTCCTTATAGAAAAGAAAAACTATGTGGATGCTATTATAGGATTACCTGCAAATATTTTCTATGGCACAAGTATTCCGACTTGTATTCTTGTTTTTAAGAAGTGCCGTAAAGAAGATGACAATATTCTGTTTATTGATGCAAGCAAGGAGTTTGAAAAGGTAAAGACTCAGAACAAGCTCCGCGAGCAGCATATCCAAAAGATTGTCGAGACTTATCGTGACCGCAAGGAAATAGAAAAGTATAGTCACCTTGCCTCTCTTCAAGAAATAGCCGAGAATGATTACAATCTGAATATTCCCCGTTACGTTGATACCTTTGAAGAGGAAGAACCTATCGACATAAAGGCTGTAATGGCAGAGATAAAGGAGTTGGAAGCCAAACGTGCTGAACTCGACAAAGAGATTGAAGTGTATCTGAAAGAATTGGGACTGGTAGAATAGTTCAGAAAAGTAATAGCAATGGGTGAAAATGACAACATACCTCAGATGACACCTTCATTTGAGAATATATGCCGCAAGGATGAAAACGGGAATGAATACTGGAGTTCTCGTGACCTTTGTGGTGCGATGGGTTATTCTGCTTATTGGAAATTTCAACGAGTCATAGATAAAGCCATTAAAGTAGCCGGAGAAAAAGGAATGAATGTGGACGAGCATTTCAACCAAGCGGTTGATATGGTCAAAATAGGAAACGGTTCATTCCGCAAGGTAAATATATTCCGTCTCTCTCGTATGGCATGTATGATTATTGCAGAAAATGCTGATAGTAAAAAGGTGCTCGTCCAACAGGCGCGAGGCTTTTTCTCGCAATCTGTTTCAATGGCAGAACTTATGCATAATTCTCTAAGTTCTAATATATTGTTGTATAAAACAGCACAAGGAGAGGCACGGGTAGAAGTCATTTTTAACAGCGAAACATTCTGGATGTCACAAAAAAGAATGGCGGACTTGTTTGGGGTTGATGTTAGAACTATCAATTATCATCTCGGACAAATTTACGAAACCGGAGAACTTTCTAAAGAGGCAACTATCCGAAAAATTGGGATAGTTCAAACTGAAGGAGAACGGGAAGTAGAACGTATGCCGCTATTTTATAATCTCGATGCTATTGTGGCAGTGGGGTATAGGGTAAATAGCTATCAAGCTACTCAATTCCGCATTTGGGCGACTTCTGTATTGAAAGAGTTTATCATTAAAGGATATGCCCTTGATGATGAGAGGCTGAAACAGGGCAAACATTTCGGAAAGGACTATTTTGACGATTTGCTTGAGCGTATTCGTGAGATACGCACCTCAGAGCGTAGATATTACCAAAAGATAACCGACATTTATGCAGAATGTAGTGCGGATTACGATCCGAAATCAGAAGACACAAAGTTGTTCTTTAAGATGGTACAGAATATGATGCACCTTGCCGTTACTCATCATACGGCTGCGGAAATTATTTATCAACGAGCTGATTCCGAGCGACCTTACATGGGACTTACCACGTGGAAAAAAGCTCCTGACGGAAGAGTGCAAAAGTCTGATACCATCGTCGCAAAAAATTACTTGTCAGATTCTGAACTGTCCCAGTTGAATCTTATCACAACTGCCTTTCTTGATATGGCAGAATCACGTGCTACACGTCATATCGTTTCAACTATGGTTGATTGGAAGAAGTTCCTTCAACAATATCTTGCAACGATGGATTACGAGCCGTGCGATACGGCTGGAAAAGTGACACAAGAGGAAGCAAGAGATAAGGCTTATAGCGAATACGAAAAATATAAGCTGATTCAAGATAAATCATATATATCGGATTTTGACCGTTTTAATGAGGGTAATGATGAAACTCCTTTACTCCCATTTGACTTGAATCCTACAAAATAATGACAACTATGGCAATAGATAATAAAGATAAAAAAGTCCTCAATGTTCCCCATCTGAGATTCCCGGAGTTTAGCGGGAAGTGGAAGAAATGTACATTAGGCGATATAACTATAAATTTCAACCTGCGTAATAAAGAGAAAATAGAACTACCTATGTACTCGGTTACTAACAACCGTGGATTTATCCCTCAATCTGAACAGTTTGAAGATAGGGATATGGTTGGTGAGGATATAAAAGCATACAAAATAATTCACAATAAAGATTTTGCATATAATCCAGCCCGTATAAATGTGGGGTCAATCGCTAAATATAATGGATCGAAACCATGCATGATAAGTTCCTTATATGTTTGTTTTAAAGCGGCCAATGGGATTGATGAAGATTGGTTGATGCATTTATTGCGTTCACCTAAAATTCAATATTATTATAATATTAATGGAGAAGGAGGTGTGCGTATCTATCTCTTTTATCCCAATTTTGCGAGAATAAGAACATCTTTTCCAACTATTGCTGAACAAAGAAAAATAGCCAATCTATTATCTTTACTTGACGCTCGTATTACAACCCAAAACAAAATCATTGAGGACTTGAAAAAACTAAAGTCCGCAATTTATCAGAATCTATTTTTTCATTTGCAAGGTGATAAAGTTCCTCTTTCTGAACTGGCTGAAATAATCAAAGGGCAACAAATAAATGGAAGTGAACTTAGTGAAAATGGGAAATACTATGTGATGAATGGCGGCATTACACCGTCTGGCTATTATGATAACTATAACACAGAGGCTGATACCATTTCAATAAGCGAAGGAGGCAATTCTTGTGGTTACGTTCAATATAATAGTTCTGATTTTTGGAGTGGTGGGCATTGTTACACCTTGCGTATAAAACCAACCGCCCTAATCTCAACCCCTTTTTTGTTCCACTTCTTGAAATGGAAAGAACCCGACATAATGGCACTCCGTAGTGGAAGCGGTTTACCCAATATTCAAAAGAAAGATTTGTCTAAAGTGTGCATAATTGTACCCACATTAGACGAGCAACAACAATTAATCGCATTACTTTCTACTTTTCAAATGAAAATTGAAAACGAAGAAATTTTTACATCCAACTTAAATAAGCAGAAACAGCATTTGCTCTCGCAAATGTTTATATGAACATCTGCGAGAGTAGATAGCTTCGTTGAAGTTGATATTGAGAAAGCATGCTTTCCTCTAATGAAATTTTGCGTTCGATTGTAGAAAGATATTTACCAACATTTTCTTGTAGTTCAATACTCGGCAGAGGTATCTCGATATTGCACAAACTATCAAAAGTAAGGCATAATCGGACGCTGCCCTCCAAGCGTTTAAACATTTCGTGTCTAAATGTCTGTGAAGCAAAATAGTGTTTCAGATAACCGGGCAATAAAGTGCGTTTGGTAGTAAAGCACACATACATAGGGCTAACAATCCCTTTGCCATCCATTTCATACAATGCAATCGAACCTACATTTATACGGGCTGGATTATAAGCAAACATACCTTTCTCCACAACCTTATAATTTGTGGTATCATCGCTTGCCACTTCTCTATCCTCAAATTGGTCTGATTGAGCAATAAATCCGTATTTATTGTTAACTGAAAGGACTTGTAAATCCGTGGCACTGCGATTCCTTTCGGAACATTGTTTGAGCAATTCAGACAATGAAACCATATCCGTTTTCGAAGAATAGCAACAATGAATAATTGCGGACAAAAGAGAAACCAAATCCTTAATCAAAGGGCTTGCAGTTACACTAACGACAAAAGGGAAGCCGAATACTACAATCTCTCAATGCTTAGAGTGTCATAGCTCAACGCTTCAAGAAAGCGAGGTTTCACCTAATGGATTGTATAAAGTATTTGGTGCAAATGGATTGGTTGGTTATACAGATGTGCCACAGATGAACGGTGATTCGATACTGGTAATCAAGGATGGTTCGGGTGTTGGTACAGCTTCCTATGCACAGGGGAAATTTTCGGTAATTGGTACACTCAACTATCTAACAGTCTTAGGCAACAATAATTTGCGGTATCTGTACTTCGCACTATCTGTGTTTAATTTCCAATCGTACAAAACAGGAATGGCGATACCACATATCTACTTCAAAGATTATGGTAATGCGAAAATATATTGTCCTTCCCTTACCGAACAAAAACGTGTAGCAAATATGCTTGATAAAATGGAAAGCAAACTATTTCTAGAACAAGAACTTTTGGCATCGTTCAACTCGCAAAAACGCTACCTGTTGGGGCAGATGTTCATATAAACATTTGGCTTAACAGATACTGTTTTTGTTGGTGATATGCTTGTTTCGTGGCAAAGGCAGTATCTAATTGATTTTGCAGTAATGATAGTGTATGACCAATCTTAACTTGCAAATCATATGAGGGAATTTTGAATGTTAGTTGTTCAAATGCTTCCATATTTAGATTACGCCTTACCACACTTGCTCCTTGTTCTGAAACAAGTTGATAATTGTATAATGCCCTATGTGTTCTGAGCATGGAGGCTATAAAATGTTTGTCGAATTTGGGCGACACCTTATATATTTTATATGAAGGTGATACAATCCCAATATCAAACCTATTATTATAGTTGATGTTACCCATCCAAAGGTTTTGAGGGCTTAACACAATATCATGCAGGTGAATTATTTTGTAGCCAACATTATTCTCGCTTGCAATATCTTTCGAGAAATACTCTCTTTGCGAATAAATACCCTTAACAGTTGAACTTAAAACCTCATGTTGGTTGTTCATCTTGCTTTTTTCTATTCGCTCTGTAAGTATGTCGCATAATCGTGTTGTTGTCCACGCTTCATTGAATAACAACTTGTCGCCTATCCCTTTGATTAGGGATTGTAGTTTTTCAATGATTTTGTTTTGGGTTGCGATGCGCTCATCTATTAAAGATAACAAATTGGCTATCTTTTCCTGTTCCTTGACTGATGGAAAACTCAATGAGATTTTAGATAATCCTTCCTGTCCTATATTGAAATGTTGTGCTCCTGCTCCCATTCTGCAAGTTTTTTTACGTGCTAATGGAGTCGCAAGTAAATACTTAAAGAACAAAGGAACATAATTACCGATTTTACGACCACGAATGACAAAACCTCCATAAACGGCAGTACGACTATCCATATACACATTAGCTCGTCCAACATCTTCTAATGTTTCGGAACTACGTTGAAATAATAAATCTCCATTTTTTACACCGAAGCAGTCTATTTCTTTGTCTGTAGCTTCAACCTTACCTCGAATACTATTATAGGTAATAACTCCTTCTGCAAGAATATCCATAACGGAAATAAATGGTAATCCCTGCCCAATACGTTTTGCATCTGGGTTAAGTCCGTTCTTAAATTCCAAGTATTCGGAAAGTGTGTGTTCTTCCCACTCTCCACTGAACTCTGGGAATCTCAAAGGGGGAACATTAAGGATTTTATTTTCGTTATTATTTGCCATAATCATTATTCTTTA